>Ga0308160_10000528_pt1 | contig 71476 bp, 57 predicted proteins | sample PhyFR1_FD_201036 | JGI IMG/M metagenome (GOLD analysis project Ga0308160, IMG submission 201036) | Phyllosphere microbial communities from UC Gill Tract Community Farm, Albany, California, United States - DLSLF.R1 | ecosystem: Host-associated > Plants > Phyllosphere > Unclassified | place: USA... | reverse complement strand
TCCAAGCTCTAGATAAGTTTCTATTTTGACTCTTTCTGATGTGGTAAGATGAACATAGCTCATAACGAATCCTCCGTTGAATTTGGTGTGGTAACTCTATTCTACACGAGGTCGTTATGGGTTTTTGTGTGTTTTCAGCTAGGTGTTGCACTTAATATTACAATTCATCAAACATATTCATTTTTAGATGCATGGATTCGTTTACATTCATAAATATTTTCGATTCTTCACTTAACGTGGACGTAATCAAAATCGTTGAATCGTCCTCAAAACTGATTAAACCCTTATCAAACAGAGCATCAAACAGAGCATCGTGATTCGGACAAAACAATAGGCCATTATTTACGTCTAAACGCTCTTTACTATTTGAGACACTCCAAGGCTTGATATGACTTGCTACAAGAAAACATTCATCTGATACGTTGCACAATCTACATTTTTTATCGATAAATAAGAGCTCTCTTTTAAAATTTGACTGACCTATACGCCCCTTGATTATCTGCTCTTTTTCTGTGGGTCGTATTTCATTAATAATAAAATTATCTAGAATGTTTAAGTCATCCAACTTTTTATTATTAAAGTCACTTATTTGTCTATCCTTTTTATCTACTATATTAAATCCTAGGCTTTTCAATAGATTATTAGTTTCTTTTCCGCCACTAAAAAGATTCGAGGGATATTCCTCTCCATTCGCAAAAATATTAGCTATTGAGATGATATACTTAGGAGCATAGTAATTTCCACCATATAACAAATCGAATTTATTAGAATCTCTTTTTTCTGGCATCCCATCACTATCAACTTTTTTTATAGCTCTAATTACATGCTCTTTTTTTATGTTATTGGGTATAGTCATCAGGTAACATCTCCACCATTACGATTTAAATCTAATCCTAGATATTTTATTAATACATTTGAACATCATTCGTCACTTCTGATAATCCGAAAAGTTTTTTTGTCAAGGTCTTCTTACCTACCTTGTTCCTCTATCCATCAACACGACTTACTTCATTGATTCAATTTTAGCGATAACTGGTTCAATTTCTTGATGTTCTGGGAAATCGCTTTATGGAACTCTGAAGACATATCGTATCTCGCTGCAGCTTCCTCGCGTTGAGTGACGATGTTCTTCATTATGGCCCCGTAGGCCTCCTCTTCGTAGTCTTTGAACTGCTTTTGGAACGCCTTTTCGATTTCCTGAGATAAGGAGACCAGGGAACTATAACATTCATTTTTGGCATCTAGCACTCTTTTCAGGTTCACTTCGTCTTTTACATGCCCTACCACCTCGAAGACCACTCCTGCGGCGGCCATGATCGGACCGGCGACTTTTGCGATGTTCGTCAAATTTTTAGCAGCGTTGACCGCACCCCATGGTTTGAACTTGACCCCAAAAAACTTACCTACGGAGTATAAGCCTTTATGAAGGTCGCCTCCGCTAGCGGCAGTAGCCTTGACGAATCCACTCACGCCTGTGTTCGAAAACTTCAATATTCCTTCGGAGGTGCGCCCGACAATCATATTTATCGCGTTCATGTTTTTTTGTATGTTGTCCATGTTTATGATTTTCACCTGCTCACCTTTGAGACTGGAAGACGCCTCTTCTACGGATCCGAAATACGCCTCAGCGAGAGGGCTGGTCAAGACGTCCTTGATTTCGTCGGTCAACGTACTTCGCTCGGCACTCAAAATTTTTTCAATCTCTACGTTCTTGTTTTCGACGAACTCTTTGATTTGAGCTTCGACCTTCTTGCTCTCGAACTCGAGGTCGGCGCCATCTTCCCCGATTTTGTTCGATAGAAGTCGTCCGTGGGAGATAATTTCGCCGCGGATGTCGTTCGTGATTTTGTTCACTTCATTTTGAGCCTTGAGCGCGCTTCGCTTGACTCGATTCTCAATCCGTTCAAGAATCGCATAAACATTTCAGAGTCATGATCCTGGTTTTTCGTCATTGCTATGCTGAGCTCTGAGATAACGTTTCGCAAAGGACGGTCGATTTTACCAAGTAATTGCTTATTTTTGATGAATTGGTTCAAGTTATCGATGAACTCTCCGAAATGGCTCTCTTCGATGAATTTTTCATCGCCTTCCTCAACTCCGTCGATAAAGTCCGCGGCATCAATGAAGCAGATCGGGAATTCGCTCAAATCGAAAGGAGACAGTGCTTCTCGCAAGCTCTGTTCATAGTTCCTTCTCAGACTATCGTAGTCGCCCGATTCCATCGACATCTTATTGACCACGAGCATCATCTTATGTCGATAAGCCTCCTCGTACGCTAGATGTTTGAAGTTATTCAAAATGACGTCATCAAATAGATCGCTAGTCAGGACATAGATGAGTAGGTCGGATGATTTGATTGCATCCTTGGTCCGGTCGTCATGTTCGGGTCTATCCGTATATAATCCTGGAGTATCCATGATTGTTACACCATTCCAAGCATACTCACTCACATCGTCAGTGGCGATGTCGGCATCGATCAGGATGTCTTGATTCCCCGTCAATGCCGAGATGATAGTGGATTTGCCGGCACTGTATTGGCCGACCAGGGCGATTTTAAGGATTTCCCCCTCGAAGAAGTCGTTGATGATGTTCTCGATGTTAGCCGCGTTCGGCATCGTGTCTTCCTTCTCGTTCAGTAGTCCGACGGAATCGTCAGCGACCTCCTTCAGTCTAGCTAATATTTCTTTCACTTCGATATCGGTGCTCATGTGTTGATCCTCCTCTTATTGAATGTTACGGACCTTGACGTCCTCTTGAATCACGTTGCTGAGATGGTCCAGTCGCGAAGCGTCCATCCCGTCTCGCGCATGGATCGTGATGCTCTTGCCGAAATCACGTTCCACCCGGTCGATCAGTGCCTCGATCTTAGATTGATCGAGGCCGTACTCCACTTGCTCGTCGGGTGCATATGCCGTCATCAATCGATAGGCGTATGCCTTGTTCAGCCGGTCTTGTTGCACCTTCATGGAGTCCAAGGAATCAGATAGAATCTTGATGTTGTCCTTTAGCGTGGACATCATCCCTCGTTGGAAGGCGAAGGTCTCATTTGATATTTTATCGTGAGCCTCGAGGAAGACCGCCTCGACTTGATCTTTCGTATCCTGGTTATGTTTAGCCGTCACCTTCTTCAACTCAGCGCTGAGGGACGTGATGGCGTCCTGGATTTTTTGTTTCTTGGACTTGAACAGGAACTTGACCCCGCCTACGACGAGGGCCGCGGCCGTCAATCCCCATCCGACTGGACCAGAGAATAACAAGGCGACGGCAGCGGCCACCCCTAGGCCGGCCGACAAGTATCCGAACATCCTCCGGAAGTCGAACATCGCGGAGGAATCGTACGAGAAATTCTGCCGGAGGAGAAGTTTCGCGAACCCCATGTTCTCCATCATCTCAGAGAGAAGATCCTGTACCTCACCGGTGTATTCTAGTTGTATGCTCTCCAGGCTGGCGGCCAGCCTGCGCTCGAGTCCTATCTCCTCCAACAAGTCTTCCCACCTGCTCTCGATGAGGCTTTTGCTCACGTCATAGTTCGAATGGGAGAAGTGAGAGATTTGTTCCTCAACCTTCAAGAACTCTTCGTCGATCGCCTGCCTGATGCGTCTGATGTACTTCTGTTTCATCGTATTGAACTTTTGGGTGCTGTCGAGATGGAACCGATTGAAGTTCTCGCTGATTTTCTCGAAGACGTCAAGATGGTGGTTCAACGATTTCTCCGTGTCGAGAATGGGATTCAGACATCCGTTCAGGATGGTCTGCGATTTACGGATATGTCCTTGCGAGACGATGGACTGCCTGATTGCGCTCTCGAAGTGCGCCAAACGACTCCCGTCGAACAGGGCATGACGTTCCGATTCGGAGATCGTCTTATCTTGAGAGAGTAGCGATGCGTAGAGATGGACCGGTATGATCTCGAAGGTGTCGTTCGCATAGTGCTTTCTCGCGTATTCTCTTATCCGGTTGAGATGACCCTTGATGGACTTCTCGTCCTCGCGCTCATAGATGTCATCAGGATCACGCAGGAATCTTCTCCGTCGCGCCGAGGAGTCCAGGTTCGTCTTGACGTTGAGAAGGATGAGTATCGGTTTATTCCGTTTCTTGATCAGGGAGAGGAACTCGAACTCCTTCTCCTGGACGGAATCGTTTTTCAACACGTAGCAGATCAGGTCGCTCTCGTCCAGGACGCTCTTCGCGATGTCCTCGTCGCTCTCTCCATGTGGCGCGCCGATGCCGGGAGTGTCGATGATTCTGAGGCCCTGCCATGTATAGACGTGGTTGTTCCTTGTGGTCCTTTGTCTCCCCACGCCGATGGCATCCTTGCCTTTCCCGGAAAGGACGGCATGAAGCGTACTCTTCCCTGCCTTGGTCTTCCCTAGGAAGGAAATCGTGAAATAGTCGGCGGCGTTCTCGATTTTCTCCAGGAACGACTCCGTGTCCCGCTCCCTCTCCTGGACGATGCCATGGACCTGAGACTGCAGGTTCTTCGACGCATCGATCAACGACCGTGTCGCATCCGAGTCGTGGTTCCTGACCTTCTTCAGTTTCGAGGTGAGCTGATTGACGGCTGTACGCAGGTTATGCAACTCCTCGATGTGTTCATGGAGGAGCGGCCGTGCAAAAACCATGTCACCCTTCCCGATCTCCCTGCTGTGTGAGATGGCCGAGGCATACTCCTCGTTCTTCATCATCGCTTCGGAGTGCCCCGTCAATCGTTCGTCCGAATCATACTTATCTATCAGACGCTTCAGTGGGAGGATGTATCCCTGCTGTATCAGTTTATGTCGTCTTTGCTCCATAGCCAGACTTGCAATCGCGGTCTCGTCGAACTCTAGCTTGACCTCGGCTTTAAGTAGGTTGAATCGAGGAGCTTCGATGCCCAGGACTTTTCGGGAGGATTTGAAGAATGCGACTTCAGACGTAGACAAAAAACCTTTATGCAGACATAGTGCCAATCCGATCGCCATCGCGATTTCCTTGACCTCCGAACTACTCTCATCACTCAATCGTCTCAGTACTTGATCCAATGGTCGTGCATCATCATTATTTTCGATCACATCGTTGATTTGTTGAAATTCCTCGGGACGGATGTCCCCCTCGTCCTTCAGATAATCCATCAGGATGTTGTTCGTCTTGATGTCAATCTTGTTATCGGTGACAATCAAATGTGCTAAGAATAATCCGACATCTATGTTGATCAATCGTGACCCTCCTCGTATTAATGAATTTTCTCTTTGATGGAACCATCCCTATCGACTTCCTCCTCGTAGTTGTCAGGACATTGATATGATGCTTTCGAGCGGCAGTTGGCTGTCTTGGTTCCTTATTCTATTTCCATGATATCCATCTCTTCTAGAAAACACCCAATATTATACAGTTTATTTAAGGATAATAATGAATTTATTACCTATACATATACAATATTTCAGTCGACTCACCCTACCATAAGAAGGACGACGCGGAATCGAGACTCCGTGGAGGGAGACGGTCGCTCGTCATCCCTCAGCCGGCTCCGTATCATCCGACAAAAAGGACTGGTCATATCTTCGTCTGCTTCCTCACCTTGTCGTTGACATGGTTTCAGATAAGTCGAATGGATGACCGAGATACCCGTCTCACCCGTATAAATTTTTTACCATCACAAAAAAACGACATCCCCTTCGACGCTTCAATCTATAGAATCGACTTATATCTACACCTCCTATCGGAGACGGGATTGTCAGCGTCCGTCGATGGAGGTTGCGTAGGACAGACTAGGGATGAAGGGATGCGGGATCATGAGTGAAGTCAAGCAAATCTTGGAGTGGACATATTGGAAGGCGGTCGTCCGTTACGGACATGTGGGGAAGCGGAACGAGGTGAGTGTCGCCAGATACCTGGTGATGCCGGGTGACGCCACGACGATCGACGTGATGTCCCTCATCGAGGAGATGCCTGGGACGAAGAACAGGGCGATGGCGTCAATACAGAAAATCGATCACATGGAATATCTGGAGGGAGTCCGTGCAGAAAAAGAAGACTTCTTCTTGCAGAGTCTGTTCGATGGAAGGAAGGCACTTTGAGAGAAGAGGTGATGACAGGTGGTGTATGCATTTCGACTTCGAAATGTATACACTTTTTTGTAATGTATGTTACAGGGCGCTATTCTCAATTTTGAATGGTCGTGTAAAAGATAGGGGGTGTCACCAGATCTCATATGCAGACCAAACGTTCATGGTCATGCGTCGACGAACGGCATTCAAGACAGCGATGGACCATCAGCCTCGACCTTCTTCCCCTTCCAATCTATTACGTGTATCCCCCACATCTGACCACATTCCTCGTGTCGAACTAGATAAATCTCATTTTATCCCAAAAAGGGTAATGAATTTTCGGTTCACCTATTTATTAAAATTTACTCTTATTGTAAAATCATAAATGTAAGTTAACTAAGTTAACAAAAATAGGAGGTTTCATCGTGTTCAAAAAGTTGATTTCAATGATACTCACCACACTCATCATTTCTGGTGTGATGACCTATGTCTCTTACACACCTGTGGCCGAGAGAGCAAGCGATACGACGTATGAGTCGCTGGGCGGCATATTCATGCTCCATCTACTTTATGCTTTTCCGATCATCCTCATCTCAGGCGTTATCGCGGATCTAGTCATCGGATTCTTGCTGAAGAGCGCGTCACCAGCCTGGAATAGCTTCTTCGTGAGAGCCGTACTCTATGTCCTCTCAGGCGTCGTCATCGCGCTCATCCTGATCTCCGTCCTCACGCGAGAAGAATTCACGATAGTCTATTCATTGTTCATCGCAGGAGGTACTGCCTTGATTTACTTCTTATTGTCGAATCTTTTGTTACGTACCAACCCAAACCATTAACAGGAACGGAGTGTCATCGTGATCAAATTCAATCCTCTCCTCAAAATCTTATCGTTCGCCGTACTACTCCTACTGTTCACTTCACCTGTAGACGCAAGTGAGCAGGGCATCGTGGTCAATAACATCAAAAGTACTTCTTCTACTATAGAACTCTCCTGGAGTTCGTCGGCCCCGGCCTTCCAAGTGTACGACGAGACGAAACTCGTCTATCAAGGCACCTCACACAATTTCACGTCAAAGAAACTCTCACCTGGAACGACCTATACGTTCTACATCAAGGCGATGGATAAGGATGAGGAGTACTTGTCGGAATCGAAGATCCAGCTCTCCACGAAGTCGACTTCATCCAACGAAGTGGACCCTACGGCGGCATTCAATCTCGTCACCGTAATGACGGATGGCGTGGTCACTTTGAAGTGGGATGCCGTCTCTGGCGTATCCAAGTACTACATATATAAGAACAATCAACTCCTCAAGACCACGACATCGCGGACGTTCCAAGATATCAAGTTCGCGAAGGACGAGACGGCCCTCTATAAAGTTTCCGCGAAGAAGGCAATCAGTGCTGCACGCAAAAAAGAGGTAGCAGCTTACCTCAAGGAACAAAAAATCAATCCAACCTCGAGCGAGGCCAAAGCATTACAATATGACGAGCTCTCGATCGAGAAAGAAGTTCTCGGTGCCTCGACCTACATCCAAGATCCTTCCTCCTACTCGGGATTATCAACTACCAGAAAAAAACAATGGACGTTACGCTATACGACATTCTTGTCCGGACATTGGGTCAAGAATGCGAACTCCGCATCTAAGTATCGATACTTCACTGGGGATGATCGAGGATACAGCACTTCATCCTCGAAGTACCGTACACGAGCAGACGTCAACGTATGTTTCTGTTCATCCGGTAGTTCCGCGGGATTGAGTCGATCCGTCGGACTCACACATGGCTATTCCAAGAAGAAGAAGTTCTTGAAGAAAGCCCGCGCCTCCGAGAAGGGGATGTACCTGACCAATCTCTCTCTAGGGAAATCAAAAATCCAATTCACGCTACGACACGCCATCGGAAATCCATTGGTCTACGCACCGACCATCGATTATTCCGTCGTCGGTACCTTCTACAAGAACGGAAGATATAAGCTGAGCGGTTCCCATGATCATGCGCCACACCATGAGGTGTACCTGAAGGGCTACAACAGCTCCTCGTTCAAGACGATGCATAAATCGGCCAGCAACGGCCTATTGTGGCTCGCGCCTCCGTATCCTGATGTTTCATGGTCGAAATCTAATTTTTAACCACCTTTAACAATCATGAATGGGCCCGCGATTTTTTCGTGGGCCCATTTCCATACATCGAGCTCCTTACCGGATGTCACGGCCTGGATTCCAGACAACGCGGTGAACAACGAAATCACTATCTCATATGTGGTGTAGGTCCCATCGTGGTTCTTGTTCTATGAAATCTCAGGGCGACTCTAATCAAACATGATTGACGAGGGATTTCATCTCTTGTTGTGATTTTCCAAAAAAGCCTGCTGCGATTAAAATCGCAATAGGATTCCTAAAAAAGACATATCATTTTTCATGCCTCTCATTCGGCCGTCAGTCGACAATCCGGATGTCCTCATATCGAAGTATTGCTGGTACGCTTAAAGTTTCAGATTCCCTCCAAAAATTTACTATCTATCACTATCATCTTGTCCTTTATTATTTAAAAAAAAATAAAATATTGATATAATGTTTTAGATGTAATTATTTACATTTATGGTTTTTATATAATAAGAAAGAAGGTCATTCGATGCCATCACGTAATCAAATCGTCGAACCCGAGAGTCTCCAGGAATGGCTGAAGGACAATCAGGACTTCATCGACGGACTCAAAAATAAGGATCTTACGATTCAGGATAACCAGGAGTTCTATAATAAACTTCGTAAATCGAACGTTTTCGGAGAGAGGATCCTGATCCGGATTGAATATGCAGACAAGACGAACAACGGAAATTTCCTGATTAAGGCGCGAGTGGTCGAACCTACGGAGAAAGGGTTCCGCGTCTGTGAGCATCCGCTAGACAAGGACTCGCTGGGGTGGAAGGTCTCGGCACTCTCGAAAACGGAACTCCCTTTGTCACCGAACGAATTATATGAGAGTACTTACGTACCTGAAAGATTCAGTGACAATCTCATACAGCTCATCACGTTCGATGTGAACCAGCTAGAAAAGATAGACCTCACCGCAAGCCAACACCTCCGACAGGTCGGGGGCAACTCACTCGCCAAGGTCGCGTCTGATCTCTACGGAGAAGAGCTAGACGTCGTCCTCTTCTCAAGACTCTTCTCCTTCTATGAGGATGAGTTCAAGGCGTCGTTCCAATCCGTCGAGGATCGCAAAGAAGCCCTACGCCTCTCTTCGTCAGAGGTCCAGGAGGAAGAAAGACGAGTCGCCACACGAGCCGATGAACTGAAGACCGTCGAGAAGGAACTCAAGAAATCGCATCGTAAAGAACTGATGATGCTGAACCGCTCCCATCAACAAGCGCTGAAGAAGATGTCAGCCCGTGAGAAGCTCCTATACGACATCCTGTCGGACATCCGGACGAACGACTCTGATTCTTCAGAGGAAGAACAGGAAGCGTCCCTCCATCCATGGGATGTAGCGACGAACGTGACGACGATGCAGCGACTCTTCTATCACAATAGTGGACAGACGCTCTATTACGACAAGGATATCATCGAGATGTTCCTACGCTCCCTACAGACGAACACCTTGTCCATCTTGAGCGGACCTTCCGGGACCGGCAAGTCCAGTCTCATCACCGCCTTCGCCCAGGCGTTCCAATCGTCCAGTGCTTCCATCATCCCCGTCCAATCGAGTTGGACGGACAATCAGGATTTGTTGGGATACTTCAACACCATCGAGAGACGTTATGTCCCGACCCCTTTCCTGGAAGCCATGTTGGCCGCGCGGGAATCGGACGGCCTTCATCTGATATGTCTGGACGAGATGAATCTGTCCCACATCGAATATTATTTCGCGGAACTCTTGAGCGCGCGCGAGCAAGGCGGACGGATCAACCTCTATCCGGACAGGTATAGAGCGGAGGCCATCGAGACGATCGAAGAACACGGTTCAATCGAATCACCATCGCGCGATGACAGGGAACGATATCGGAACGCGATCGAGTTATTGAGGTATCCGTCTCGGCTGGACATCCCGGAGAACGTACGATTCGTCGGCACGATCAACATGGATCATACGGTGAAGCCTCTCAGCCCGAAGGTCATCGACCGTAGCTTCATCATCGAGCTCTCGTATCAACGACCGACCCTCGAACAGATCGATGAGCTCGAGTCACATCCGACGACGGGCAAAATCGCGTTCAGCCTCTCTGAGTTCTCAGACGATCACCTACCCGTCGCGGAAATCATCGATGACACGCGCTGGCTCGTGAGCCTATCGGACAAGCTCGACATCATACCCGATGCGAAAATCAACTCACGAAGCGAGCGACAGATCGCTAGATATCTCCAGGTCGGTCCATTCTCGGCTGAAGATACATTGGACCAACTGATCCAGACGAAACTATTGCCACGCATACACTTCTCGAGTAACAACGAGGAGGCGATGGCCGTCTGCGAGACGTTCCTCTCGGAGCTACGCATGCGGAAGTTGGACGCGAGCATCGAGCGTTTCGAGCGGATGAGGAAGGGCGGACGCTATATCAGCTATTTCAAATGACCTAGGGAGGCATGAAAATGAAGCTCCATGAAATACTCACCGACGAGAAGCGGAATACGTCGAAGAGACAGGATAGACTCTCGGTGAAAATACTCAAGGGAATGGAGAGGCGGGAAGACGCCTACTATTTCAGTGAATACTCGCGTGTGAACAACCGCTTCGTCAAAATCGGTGTCGAGATGTCCGGAGCAGCCCGGATCACCATAAAGAGCCATCCCTACATCCTCTTCGAGGAGTCGCTCAACCTGCCAGGACTCTTTTACATGAGACCGGATGCCGACGGAGAGATCGGGCTCAACGTGTGCGGGAGGTTCCTGATCGAGGCATTCGACAGCGACGACGCATTGCTATCCCAAGAGACACTCGTCGTCCATCCGAAGTCGATGAGCATCAATCAATATCTCCTCATGCAGGCCGAGGTGAGGAATCTCTTGATCGCCTTCAACACCATCCCTACGACTGAAGACGAGGACGAGGAGCGTTGGGTCAGGAGAAGCACCTTCCCCCTCCGGGAATTCCAGTCGCTCCTCGATAAGTTCAAGGATGGTCTGGAGGACGTGCTGGAGGCGCCAGCGGAGACGCTGGTGAGTCGACAGATGCTGATGAGACGCGAATCCATCAAGAGATGGACGCCACGAACGCTCATCGACAGCCAAAATCATGAAGGCCGGCTGAAAATCAAGGCCCAGGTGACGGAACGATCACATCATATCCCGGAGCATGGGATGATCAGGAGCATGCTCGACACGATCCACGCCATGATACAGCAAGCCCATGACGTCGAATCCATCAATGCGAAGAGGCTCGAGAATGAGTTGGAATCCCGTAAGACGGCCTCCGAGCATACAAGTAACGGTACAGGTACGGACCGGGACGTCCAGCTCGCCCTTCGCAACAAGCGGGACGAGGTAGATCGACTCCTCAGGGAGTCAAACGGCAAGGTCACCTCGCTAGACGCGATGAGGTCATCACTACGAGTATACCGGGACGAGGAACGCGTGTTCGACCTCCCGGCGGAGCAGATCGAGGAGACCCATCTGTTCATACACGATCCTCGATACAACGAGGTATTCGAGAGTTATGAACGCATGCTCGATTTGGTACCGAGAATCGCATTCGAGAAGCAAAGGTTCATCGACAAGATGGTGAAATCTCCACATCTTTTCGAGATATGGACGTTGCTACAACTGTACTCGGAATGTCTGCGCCTCCGGTTCCTCCCCGAGGAGTCGATCACCGACAGGCTATTCAGACATTTTGATGCGCGGAAGGAGCTGTGTCAGGTCACCGTCCGGTTCAATCACGTGATGACGAAGGATAGCATCCACATCACCTATGAGCCAGACATCAAGCTAGATGACGGAAAGTCGAGAAGGCCGGATTACTTCATCACCTTCATAAACAGACGTGACACGAACAAGACCCGGAAACCTTTCATGAACCATACCCTTGACGCCAAGTACAAGCCCTATGGTGATCGTGGATTCGATAAGGTGCTCAGCCATGACCTCCTCCGCTCATGCCAGCGTTACCTCTCTGATTTTTCTGGCATGAAGTTCGAACTGGCAAGCGCCGCACTCGTCCATAACGACGCGGATGCAGACACGCATAATTGGAACGTGCGGCTCGGGGACGAGATGCCCTATACCTATTCTCATTTCAACATCTCCCCTGGTCGGACGAACCATCTGAATTCGTACATGAAACGGATCATCCATCAATATAACGGAGACCATGGCTATTGTCCCTCCTGCGGAGCCATGAACTCGGGAATCCCGTATCCTCAGAACAATACCCCTTATAAGTGGACATACATCTGTGAATGCCAGGAGGTCTGGGTCGACAACAGATGTAACCGACGCTTCGAGAAGTCTGCCCATAGAGGTATGAATGGAACGCGTCTCCTGAAATATGCGCATGGGAACTACAACAAGCAGGTCGAGGATAATTGGGACGTCCATTGTCAGATATGCAATCGTAGCTATCATGGTAATCTCCATGTCACCGATCAGTTGGGCAGGAGGCTCGAGATCTGAGCCGTCGACCTCTCCAATATGCCTTCATCCAGGCAACCCACCGAAGACGACATCAAGCAGGGCCTGTGAGATTCACAGGCCCTGCTCTCTTTCTTCTCTTGTCATGGATGAACCGCGTGACGTGAAGTTTCCAGCCTCATAAAAGCGAGAATATCCTCAGAGTCCTGACGTGCGTATCAGGAGACGACTTTCCGTAACTCTCTTAGTTCTGACAGGAGAGTCAGCGGCTTGACCATCTCGCGGTCTTTCCCTTGCGATTCGTCTTGCATCGATGCCAGGATACCAAGGATTTGACGTTCCTTCTCCTCACTCTGTCTCGTGTGACGTTCCATCGTCTGCTTCAAGGTATCACTGAAAAGCTTACTCTGCTCGTCGATGAAAGAATTGACGTCGTCGGCCAGCTTGTTCAGAGATTCCTTCATCACCTTGTCACCGAAGGCACGCATCTTTTCCGACTTCTCCTCTCCCGGAGGGGATTCGAGGATCGCCAGACATTCTGGGTCGTCGATGGAGATTCGATGGGCAGTGTAGCCTTTCAACTTCCCTTTCAGATGCTTCTCACTCTTGAGGATGGACCGCACGAGTCTTTTCGTCGATACATCCGTCCGTCCCTCCACTTCTGAGATGAGCGTGACGAAGTAGTTCTTCAATCCGTCGAGGATTTCATCCTCGAGCTCCGTGAGACGTGTCTCGAACTCCGTCCCCAAGGTGACGAGTAGCTGGTTGACCTCTGCCGTCTGCGACGTCGTCGAGGACTTTTTCTCATAGGAACCGAGACCCTCGAACGGCGTACAAAAATCTTTCAATACTCTTCCGAATTTCTCGATCCTCTCGTTCTTAATGACGCTACCGACCGTCTCAATCGCACGACCTGCTACTTCACCCATTTTTTTAAGGCCATTCCCTACATTACTCCAGAAACCCATCGATTTCGCACCCCTTCACTCATTTGATTTTTAGCCCACTTGGCTCTTCAACGCTTCAGAAACCTCTAGTCGGACGAGCGCGTCACTGACCATCCGTTCTTTATGTGCTTGCATCGACTCCCCAGCGACCAACAAGTCGTCGATTGCCATCGCGTATCCATCGGCACGACGTTGCAGGACATCAATCTCATCAGCGACGTCATCCGCCAGCAGGTCGAGTAACTGCGTGGTGTCTTTCTCGAACATGTCGGTCATCGTCACGAGGATTGTATCGATGGCAGATTGCATGAACGCGTTCATCTTGTCCTCTTTCTCGAACCCAGGACTCATGGTCAGCACATCCATCAATCTCGGGTTCATGAAGCTCAGGGATTTCGATAGCTCATTGTCGACGAACCCTTCATATGACTCGAAGACTCGTCGTACCTCGCTCATTTTGATGTCTAAGTCCACGTCCGAGAGAATCCCCTTCTCGTTCAATTCATCCATCAGGCCCTCATAGAACCCGAGAAGCCGTAAAATCCCGTTCTGTAACTCCTTTTCGATATCAGAGAGAGTATCCTGCATCTTCCCTCTCAACAGGACGAAGTCCTGGTTCAATCGTTGGTATTCATCTGGCTTCGCGTTCGGTTTCAGGGACTCTCTCTTGCTGATGGACTCGTTCATCCATTCCGTCGCGACGTCCATGCAGAACTCGACGCCTTTCCAGATGACTTCATATTTCATCCAAGGTTTCGTCATTATGATTTTCTTCAGGAATCCGTTCATGATTTCATGCCCATCCCTCTGATTCTCATCGCGAGCTTACGCCCTTCCTCTTTCGCCTGCGTTTCGATTTTGTGGAGGGTCTCCTCGAGCTGCGCCTTCTCCACCGCGAGTTGTTCGACTTCCATCTCTTGTTCCTTCTGTCGCTCCTTGATCTCATCGATTCCCTTCTCGGTGAGCTCGATGATTTCAATCTGATCCTTCTCGATCTCGTCGGCGAGTTTCAGCAACTCCTCTTGACAGATTGCATAGTTTTCACGGATGTCTTTGATCAGTAAGGCCTTATGGTTGCTGATGACGTCCTTCTCAAGCTTCGTGCTAAGCGTTTTGATTCCCGTGAGGTCGTTCAGGAAATCAATGTTTTTCTCGATGTCATTCGGGTGGATTCGGAACTTCATGACCGTCGATGCGAAGTCGAAATCCTGATCACTATTCTCTTCAATCTCCGCTCTCGACTTGATGAGCGAATAGAGATATCCGGAAACCGGAATCAGGTTTTTTTCTGCCAGATCACGCGAACCATAGGCGCCCTCATCGACTAGATACTTGAGCCATTCGAGTCTCTGTTCTTCCCAATCACGTACGGGATGGTTCAAGGTATCGAGTTGTGTAGCGATGACGTAGATTTTCTCGGGATTATACCGCGCATTCGCGAAAACGCTGTAGATTGTCGCCATCTCCGGTCCCGTCATTGCATCGGATTTCACACATACCAATACCGCGTTCGCCCGATCGATGTAATCACGCGTGATGTCGGATCGATAGGCGACGACATCATCGAGTCCTGGCGTGTCGACGAGGATGACACCCTCAGGGAGTTCGAGTTGAGCGAGACCCACCTCAACCTCCTTCACGAAATAGTGGGTAGCCTGCTTCGAGGACGTCCATTTATGAATCTCGGTCTTCAGTTCCTCGAGCGAGGTACATGCCTGAGTGAACGGCTGACGGTCCAACCACTCATGTTTGATTTTTTCCGCCTCGAGGACCTCATATTCCTCCAAGAAGACCTTCGCCTTGGAGTCGATGACGCTCTCCCATAGCTTCTCCCATTCACCCTTCGAATAGAACGACACTTTCACGTAGTCCTTGCCGTTGGATGATTTTCTGAACTTAGTCAGCGAGGCCGTCTCCGGGGTGACTCGCGTCGAGGCCAGGTCACTGCCTAACAAGGCATTGATTAGCGTCGACTTACCGGCCTTGATCGCACCCACGAGAGCGATATGGAATTCCGCGTTCTTACTTCTATCCAAGAAGTTATCCAAGTCAGACTTCAGCTTCCGGGTGACGAACGTCTCGACGTCACCGAACTCTAAGAGCTTTTTAGCCTTCTCGATTTTCCCGGCATACTCCGCGACCACGGGATCCCAGCGATAATCCTCGAAGTCGATCGGTTGATTGACGACGTCCTCCAGTGATTTCATTTTGTTGGAATAGTCGATCCGGATGCTATCTTCAGTGAAGACGTACGAAGTATTGAAGGTGTTACAGTCGGGACATAGCAATGTGTTTTCGATGATTGGTTTCTCACAAGTGTTGCAATTCATAATGTGGTTCTCCTCCTCATATGGGAAAAATTATTTTTAATGTTGAATCAATAACCTATTGGAGTCATTATATGACTTTATATGGAACTAGGTGTATAAAAAAAAGTATAGGGTGTCGCATCTTTCACCTGAATCTCTTCCTCGATTTTCGAGATGGTTCGTCTCGTCCAGAAGATTCGTCTCGGCGACTCATCTATCTCGACTTCAGAGACCTCACAAAATGACTTATCTCTCTCGTCAACTCGTGTCCTAGATTGTTAGTCTCTCTCGTGGAATCTTGCATACGTGATTGCTCCATCAGTCCCGAACGAATTCCTTTCAAGTTTTTGAGCTCCTGATCCACCGTGGAGAGGTGCATGAGGATGTCTCTCTTCACTGCCTTATATTCCTCATCGAGACGTCTTACCGCTTCCTTCTCATGTACGTCGATGACCTCCGACCTTAGTCGATCCTTGAAGTCGACGATACCAGCGAACATGCTCAAGCGTTCCCTGTTCTCAGAGAGGGCATCGAAAGGAATCCTGAGTTTATGCAGAATCGATCCCAACTCAAAATATTCATCGTCACCCTTCTTCAGCTCACCGGCACGTCGCATCAAGATGTGAAGTCTACCCGAGATGGGTATGATGTTCTTCTCGGCGAGAGTCCGACTCCCGAAGGCATCGCTTCTCGAGAGCACCTTGATCCACTCCTTATTCTGATCCTCCCAATCCTCTATCGGACGATTCAGGGAATCGGTCTGAGTCGCCAGGACGAACACCTTAGCAGGACTATCCACGAGACTGAAAATCTCTTTGAGCATCCGTGATTCTGTATCGGTCAGATTATCAGACTTGACGCAAGCGATGACCACGTCCGCCCGTCTCAGATATTGACGGGTGATGTTCGAACGATAATCCATCACATCATGGAGCCCTGGCGTATCTACGAGAAGGACGCCCTGCGGAAGATTGAGTCCCTCGGTACCTATGACGATTTCCTTGACGAAGAAATGGACGGCCGACTTCGATGAAGTCCAGCGGTGGATTTCCTCCCTCAGACTAGACTCATCATCGCAGTCCACGATCACATCCCCCTTACCCGTCAGCTCCCTTCTGTATTTCTCGGCCTCCGTCTTCCGATAGTCTTCGAGGAATACCCTGTTCGCGTTCTGCCATATCTCCTTCCATTCCGGCTTCGAGCAGAATGAGATTTTCACGTATGAATTTCCTCGATCACTCTCCCTGACCTTTGTCAGGCTCGCGGTCTCTGGCGTGACATGGCTGGACACGATGTCCTTTCCACTCCAAGCGTTGAGATACGTTGATTTACCAGCCTTTATCGATCCCACTATGGCGATGTGTAGATCATCCGCCTCATCTCGCGCCATTAGTTTTTCGAGACGTTCCAACAGGCGATCGGTAGATTTCCTTTCGACCAGGCCGGCTTTCAAAAACTTCATGACTTTCCTGATTGCGCTCGAATTGAGTCCTCGCCATTCGTCTCGCGTAAGCGGCTTCTCCATCGCACGGAAGAACAACGAAGGCGAGACCTCTTGGATTCTACCTAAGAACTGGTTCACCGTCAGATTGTTGCTCAATCGATAAGACGAATTCCGTCTGAAACATGACGTACAGAAGAAGTCGTCCCTTTTTAACGTCGCCATGCACTTGGTACACTTCATGTCTTTCCTCCTCGAAATGAGTCATCCGATAAACATTCATTCTTCCAAGAAAACAACTCTTGAACTTTCATTCCCATCGTCAGGATTTGCTGACTCAATCCTGCGATAGATAATTTACTTAAAAACGCTTTTTTATATAACGGACAAAATCATATATTATTTTACAGGAATAATAAAAATGAGGAATAGATATTTTTTCCAATAGGTCAATCTATTTGTCGATTCTTTCAGATTTACATGTGGAGGAAGCATGTCACTTCGTTTCGAATGACTATAGCGTGAGATTTCGGTATTCACCGTATGTCATTCTCGTAATGAATCGTAATGACCAGACACCGAATCTTGACTCATGTCCTCACTTTCCACCCCCTTTAAATTACATTTAATGTAACAAATACCCTCTTTTTTCACATTATACATTTTTAAAGAAGGTTTTAATCATTCATTTTCGTACCCCTCTTTTTTTCGTCATGGGTACACTCCTTCCCACTTCACTTGTGTCCGGTCAAAAAAGTAAGAAAAAGACACCCCCAGTAATCCTGAGGGTGTCAAAGTTCTTTAAACTTCTAATTTATCAATAACCTTTAGTCGGAGCAGAAATCACTCGTTCACCACCAACATGCATTTTGTAGTCGTTGATATTTACTTTGCGGAAAGTAGCCGTATTTCTCCACTCTCCACCTAATTTTACAACAGGGAACGCATGTCCTGGACGACCCAAAACTGCTGTATTATACCCCATCATATCCAAAAGTAAATTCTCTACCTGAGAATCCGCATCACAATCTGTTGTTTTTAAAACAAGAGCATCATAAGCAGAACGTGGTACTCCTGTTTCAGGATTTTCTCCAGTATCAATCGTCCCTATAACTTGTCTTATTTTCCAAAAACTAATAATTTCAGATTTAGACATACCAGAATCTTTGAATTCTGATAAATTGCTTACAGCATAAAGTAATGACATGTTGTAATCTGAACGGAAATCAGGATCGCTTCTATCTGTATTCGGCTTTGCTCCATCCAAGAAATCCGCATACGCTTTTTCAGTGATAGGTGACTGAGCATAAGGTCCATCCTCTACTCCAATCAACGCACTCTTCGCAATCTTGACGACCGCATCGTATTCCTTCTGGTCGAGTGAACCATAGTCATGCTTGCCATAGAGGGTCTTGATTTTCGGTTTAGGCTTCGTCGCTTGGAGAACGTAGTCCCAGTAGGTCTTCAACATCTCGAAACCTGACCCCCGGTCGACCTTATAGTTCTTCCCGTATGAGGAATAGGAACGTGGATAGAATCCTTCCTTGTTCTTCAGTCCTTTGGTGATCCTTGCCTTGTACATGAAGAAGATGGCATCGTCTTGTGAGACTTTCTTATTATAGAAGGCGGAAGCGAGGATCTTCGCGTACTGTCCGCGCGTCACCGCCTTCGTCGCCTGGTCGCGTCCTTTCGTCAGCGTCGCCTTCGTGTCGAGTCCGTGCTTTGCCGCGACCTTGTAGGCGACCGAGTAGGCGACGCCCTTCGTTGGTTTCGTACGGGCATATTCCTCCGCATAGAGCGACTTCGTCAAGGTCGTCAGCAGCTGTCCCTCGGTCAGTCCTCCATCCGGATGGAGCCAGTGGCCCTGTTTTCCTGTCTTCGGATGCGTGACGTACGTGTTGATTTGTTCCTTGTCGACGAAATGCCGCATCGCGCCTGCCCAGGAAGCCTTCGCGTCATAATCATCGTATGTCCGGGCGTCGTTCTGTTCGAAAGAGGCAGCATCCCCGTGCGGTAGCGCGATGGACGAGGCCAGCACCGTGCCGATCAGAAAAGTTCCGATTCGTTTGTTTCTCTTCATCGTCATGTTCCTCCTATCCGAAGGTAGACCTCCATCGAGAGGACATCCACCGACGTTCATATCTCCTAATTTTACCATCACACGACCCGTCAAGACTTTCGCACTTCTCGATTCAGGGAAATCAGATTCTCAGGAGAGTCCCTATTCTCAAGTGGAATGAGGATTTGATTGAGGGAAAACGGAGACGGCAATCTTCTCCATGATGTCCAGATGAGAGGGAATCATTCCTAATGATTAGGATTGCCAAAAAGGAGGACATGTCTCATAATAGGAACATAGGTTCTTAATAGGAGGGATACTTTGATTCATCTGCAACTCGAACGGATGGGCGTCGACTCGTCAGACGTCGACACGCTGAACGTCCTTCTTCCCCATGGATGGAGGTTTACGCAAGAATGTGCCATCCCCATATGTACCGAGCAGCTCGACATCCTCTTGTACATGGCCTTGCGAGAACGGATTCCATTGTCCTCGTACGTCACGCCCGGATCTGACGTTCCCATAGAGACTGTATACATAGAAGGAATCGATTATCTGAGACGCTCGCTGACCTTAAGCGTGGCGGATTCAGCAGTCCTGAGCAAACATCATTTCGTATACACGGACGGACGACCATCGCCAGATGAAAATCTCGTGCGGTCGCGTCGTTTCGACGTCGAAATGTATACAAAACCATGAGAAGGAGCATCCCGTGTATAAAGTCGTCTTCATCATCCATCTATCCTTGTTCCTGATATTGAACATGCTTCACCTCGACGCGAAGGTCGACGCCGGATCCACGTTCACCCTGGTCCTACTATCAATCCTAGAATCCATCCTACTCCAGTTCATCCTCAAGCTGTTCTGGAACCTTACCACCACAGAAGGTGAGCTCCGATCCTCAGGGAACGAGAGGGAGGACTTGGATTGAGGTCCAGTCACGTCCCATCACCATCCTAACGTCTACATCAAGAAAGTCCTTCCGTCAGCCGTCGGAAGGACTTTCTTTGTTCGTCTCGTGTTTCCTCGCCCTCCGCTTACAGAAGACGGATCATGATCCTACTCCACAAATCAGTGTCGGCTCCTGATTCGTTGTGCTATACGGATAGAACGTCCGACCTTCTCCAGCCGGGTATGCCCGTCGCAAGAAAAGCTAGGCAGGATGAACATCCTCTCCTCGAATCGATGATTTTTCGTGGATGACAGCGATATGACCAATCAGTCGATGATCTTCATGTCGACCGGTCGATCCACGGCCATGCGTCCATCCTGGAACAGGTCGAGCTCTCCGCGCAGGACCGGGAAACATGAACCCCAGCTCTCTCCCTTGAGGTCACTCAACGTCATCAGGATCCCTGCCGCTCCGCTGTATACATCCATCGAGCACTTCAGGTTGAATTCGCCAGGGAACAGAATCTCGTCTAAAGACCCATGGAGAAGTCCCCGTCTTTGGTTGTTCGTTCTTATATCAAACGAGAATCCCCCATCGGGACTACCCGATGGGGGATTCTGATTCTTTCATGTCATTTCAATCGCGCCGGCATTTCTAACATTCACTGTATCCTCGTGATCGAACGTCGAATGCATCAGACGAAATGGAGGACGACCTGTATCGTCGAAATCAGCAATACGCCTCCTCCGAACCACCATCGAATCTCTTTTCTCGTCGCGAGTTGCTCCGTCCTAAGCCGTTCCTTCTCCGCGTCCAAGTATTCCACGACCGCATCCTTTATCTGCGACTGCTTGTCGAGAATCGTCGCTTCCTGAGAATCCGACTCCTCTTCTTGCTCTAGTACCCTTTCATCATGGGCACTCGTCAGTGCCGTCAACATGTCCTCGATTCGTCCGGCCTGCTTCTCGAAGTCTTCCTTCCATGAATCGAGATGTGCTCTTTGTGCCTGTAGTCGCTTCTCCCCATCTGCTTGCAACGTCGTCACTATGGTATCGTGATGATGCTTCATCTCTGGGATGAATTCATCGGTCATTGATAGGATACTTTCGGTCGCCTCAGCCATATCCTTGATGCCAGCTTTATACGATGCACCGACAGAAGAGAGCGATTTCATCTGATCATCCATGGACTGGAGGAACATCCTTGACGATTCTTCCCATGCTTCCCGGTTCGTCCGGTTGTCCTTCTGTATGTCATCCAAGGCTGCAAGACGTCCGTCCTGCTCTTCTCCCCAAATCTGGCCCTGCCTCCGCCATTGTTCACTCAACCAGATATGATGCCTGAGTTGATTCGCCGTATGTGCCTTGTAGGACTCGGTCGTCCTCGAGACCAGACCTTCCATCTTCAAGAGGGCATTCAAGAGATTCTGGTCGCCTTGCGAGAATGTGGCATCGACACGAAGTTCCAGACGTTCGATTATTCTTTCGGTCGCATCCCTGCTGGCCTTGATTTGGTCCCGCATATCGCATGATTCGGATGAGAGGCGTGATAACATCTCCTTTGAATTCTTCGACGAATACTCGATTTCCTCCGTGATGTATCCGACCTCTTTCTTCATCATCTCACGCAGATCCCTCAGGAACACCTCCTCGTTCAGCTGACGTATCGATTCCAAGGCTTCTTCGTACAGTGTCTCTTCTTCCTTAATCCGTTCCATCTCTCGTCTCCAATGCGTCAATGATTTTTCTTGCATCCGCCTCTAACACATAAAGTGCCAAGAAGGAGTGATATCGTTCGAGCGGGTCCTTCGCTACAGCCCGGACCAACAGCTCCTTCTTCCTCAAGCTCAGATGCTTCTTGAAGAACATCCGATACCGTTTCGCATGCTCGATGTCGCGTTGCCAGTACCCTTCCGTATCGGAAAGTTCTTTATCGAGTGCAGCGATTTCCTCTCTCCCTCGCTTCAGATCATCCATCATTGCGGTTCTCGTCTGTTCATGGATGTATAGATGATGGGTCATCTTTTGCTCTAGTTTCTCGTTCATGTCATCGAGATTGGCGATGATACGCTCCTCCTCCTCACTTATCCTTCCGAGGACATCTGCAAGCATCTCAAGGAATTCTTGCGTCATCTTCTTGAGTTGCTTTTGATAATTCTTATGCGAGATGTATAGATCAATCAGGGAGTCATCCCATGTGAAGAACTGCACCTCCAGCCCTTCATCGAGCAGTTCGAGTCGCCGTCCTGTCTCATGAAGCGATGGTTCGAGCTGACGAAGTATACGGAGAACGTGGTTCACTTTCCTGACGACACTTCTGATTTCTTCGTTCACGGAATCCAGAATCCCAGAGAACTGATTGTTCAGCATGTCGCGAGACTTTTCGTCCTTGATCTCATCCAGCCTCCCATTGATGAATTCGCCCATGAGGCGTTGCCTATCGATTTCAGCGAAGAGTCGAGAAATTTTTTCTCTATCCATGCGGATACGATTACACAGATTACGGTAGGATGCTTGTTCACGCTCGTGAGAAGCGTCGAGGATGGAGACATGATCGCCCGTGACATCCGTATTCTTTTGGGCCTCATCCAACCTCTTCCGGATGTCCGCTATCTCCTGCTCGCTCTCAAGGACCACCTCGGTATAATACTTCGTGAGGAAGCTGAACGACAGGTAACGAAAATCCATCGCCCTGATTTTCTCCCTAAGGATGGAAATCCCATCGTCCGATATCCTGCCCCCATTTTCGTCCAGCCTTCCTCGACTCATGCCGATATCGACCGGGAAGATGCTTTGGGAGGCGTATCCCACCACGCTCCTTACTTCCTCCACATAATATTGTTGGAGTTCCGGGAAGGAGCGAATCCGACCACCTTCCAGTCTGTCCCGGATCGATTGCGGCGAACATGCACGTGTCAACACGACATAAAAGTTCTCGGGATGCTGATACCACCTCTTGAGCTGTATCGTGTCCAAGTCCCTCAAGAACGTCAGGTCCGTGGCGCCGTTGACTATGAGACAGGCATGCGACTTCGGCAACCAGAAGTCGATGCAGGCCTGGACGTGCACGAGCTCGCTGACCTCCGCTGATTCGATTCCCGGAAGGTCGATGATGTCAACGATGACATCCGGCTCATGGAAATAACTTCTCGGGAACCGGATGACGGTCGGTCTCGTCGGGTCGACCTCTCCTCGTTCAGCCTTCGTACGCAGTCGCGCAAGATATGTCTCGAGCGCGTGAGGATCCCCGAATGACTCAGGGTCCTCACCATGATGCGCGACGTGGAAGTCTTCGTCAGGAGAGACACCATATCGCGTGACGGTGACCGTAGATGAGTTACCGATATCGCGAGCTCCTCGGAGATAGGGTGAGATTTTCTCGATTTTCGTCCCCTTCATACTGAGCAGCTCCAGGATCAAGGTCGTCTTACCGACTTGTGTCGGTCCATACACGGACAGGATCGTGTCCTGTCCGTCCTGGATGGCGGTCCTCCTCGCATCGTACATGCCGAAGTTATCCAAAAAGTCTTCCTTTGCGGCAATCGCCCAATCATAACGATGCGACTCGAACTCACTTAACGAACGATGCATTCACGAACGCCTCTTTCTTCAATTTTCCACAGTCTCGCTGGAGTCGATTGATGAGACCTGTGACTTCCTCGTAGAGTCCCATGTCCCCCTTCAGTTGATTACGATCCTCGTATGCGATCCGGAACTGATTTTGCATGTCGTCCATGATTCCGCCTACGACACCTAGGATGTGCTCCTTCTGATAGCTAGCAGTCGCATGGATCACCTTGTCCGCGTAGGCAGCCCGATCGAACTTGAACTTCTCGATTTTCTCTGCTCCTTTCGCGATCGCGATAAGACCGAAGAGTGCTCCTATGCCGAGCCCCGCCGTCGCCCCAGCAACGGCCGTAGAGAGGCCGAGTGCTTTCAGTGGACCGACAATCGCACCGAAACTATTGAACGTCCCGTCCATCGCATCTACCCCTAGGAAGATGGCCGAGCCTCGGAGAATCAGGTTGGTGTTCATCAACACGTCTTTATATTCTTTCTGTAGTCCCTCGAGATCACCGGTCTTCTGTTTCAGAGTCATGTATTCCTCGATTCCATGCTCGAGCACCCTCTTCTCCCCCTCCGCGTTCATGCTGAGTATTGTACCCTGCAGGATGGAACCTGCGACAATCGGGAGGAGTCTGACATGCCGGGCCTCGAGCGAGACCTCCGTCTTGACCGGATCAAGGTATGCGTCGACAGCCCGGAGCGAATCCTCGAAGTCATCGTTCAACACTTTTTGAGGGGAAATCGCCGTCTCGGTCGGACTAAATTCTCCCGGCTCAAAATATTCAAGGTATTTCGCCGTCTCTGACGCAATCTGGACCTTCGGTGCATATCTTTTCATGGACTTGACCGTCTTCTCCGCCGTCTTCTCGATGGACTGGAGAATCAAGTAATCCAGATCGACCGCGCTATCTTGCGTATAGACTTTATTAATCGATTTCGTGAGCGCCCTTCTCTCTTTGAAGGTGAGGTCCTTCTTGAATGCAGCCTTCAATTTGTCGAATGCCGTCTCTCCCTCTTGCGCGACGCTCTCCTCATACGCATCGATGCAGCGCCCGACGTGGCCGTTCAACGCCACCTGGAGTTGATCTTCCAATTCCTTCATGTATCTCTCCCGCTCGATTTGGAATTCTTGCATGACGCTGCTCATCATCTCGCTCTCGCTCGATCTTGAATGATGGGCGGCGACGACACGTTCGAGATGTCTCAATTCCATCGATAGCTCTTCCCCCACCATCCGCATCTTATTAGCACTCATCATGTTCGAGTCGATGGTATAGCTGCTATTCATCCGAAGTAACCGTTCGATGTCGTTCGATGCATCGAGGTCAAAGTCAGACAAGACCACCTGCCCTTCCTGTATGTCCCCGAACTTCTCCATGAGCGATTCTTCGACAGCCCGTCGCTTCTCATCGGATAGTTCACTCGCATAGGTCAACACGAAACCAGGCGACTTATCCTTATAGGTATCAGCCACTCTCTTCAGTAGGTTGTCCTGATCCATCTGAGCGAGACGCGCATGGTTCACGACGAGGATCATCCCCGTCGAGCACTTCAGGAATAGCTCCAGGAATTTTTGTGAGTCGGAACGACTGCTACGTTCGAAACCAGGTAGGAGTGCGAGCGTGATGTGTCCGAGCTTTTCGTTCTTCGGTAGGACTATCTCGAACCAGAGGACGTCCTCACGCGGATTTTGGACGCCTTCGTTCAGTTCGTCCTTCGAGATGACCTCCTGCCGCATCGAGAATCCTTTGTCCGAAGACTTCTCCATCCGTATCATCCTGTAGAGTGGATGTTTCGTGTCCGATGAGGAAATCAATACAGGACGTTTCTCCCCCACTCCCACTTCTGATGTCAGGACGTCATCGGGCAACCCGAGGAACTTCTTGATCAACGTAGTTTTTCCTGCACTCTGTAGGCCAGAGATGCTAACGATATGTCTATTCGAGAATAGATTGAGCACATGCAGGTCCTTATACATCATCTCGATTTTCTTGGTGTCCAGGTTCAGTCGACTAGCTCCAGCAATCAATTTGTGGAGGTTGGTGAGCATGGAGCGGATGGCAAAATCCCCTCCGAAGCTGACGAGCATGTTCTCATTGTTCATCGGATGTTCTCCCTTAAGTTCGATTTTTTGAACTCATTCTGACATTCATCTCATGTACTACATGAATCCGTCATCAATAAAAATGAAAAAAGAAACATTTTTACATTATTTTATTTTAAATACATTATATATATAAATAATTACATTTCCTATCTTTTTAATCCATCTCGATAACAATACTCAAAAAAATCATCGTACAATGGAATGGTTTGCATCTGAGTCGACAGATGATACTTATCAAAAGGCTAAAACAGTAACCATCCATGACTCAATCAATCCTGGCAATCGCTATTTCTTTCACTTTCAAAAAGAAAACTTAAAATGATTTTCCTAATCAAATTCGTTCAATCATTATTTTTCGATTTCCTTCCCACCGTACGAAACTGATTGACCTGAAATCAAAAATTAAGAAGTAACGTTCAGCGATAATATGTATAATGTAAATTATTCCAACAAAAGATAGTACAAAAAGGTGGTATTCATTTGCCATTCACCCAAAATGCAAATTATATGAGAAGTCTTTATGTACAGATGAATAGCAACATCTACCATTCAAATTTTCTTGACCTCACACAATACGTTCCAGGTCTAAGACTTGAATATCCAGGGAATCGAGAGAGACAAGTTGTAGGCGACTATCGTCTAAGCTTGGATGGATATCATCCTTCACATCCAGATATAATCTATGCCATTCATAATTATTGTATACAAGGTGAACGATATGCTGATTCTATGCATAGAGCATTACGTGAATTGAGCGTCAAAGGTCTTGACAATACTACTCTTATCGAATTTCCTTTCGAAATTAACAATGATCGTTTACAAAAACCAATAGTACTCACTCCACTAGAATTCAATTTCTTTCTGTATTGGCTCATCCTCCAGGAGGACATCAACTACCCACGTAATGCCTATATGGGTGTCCGTATGCCATTGATTCGCTATGTAGAGGCAGTCATTTCTGCACGCCGTCCTAAAATACTTGAAGTAGATGTTGTTGTCGCCAACGCTAATAGACGTGGTACTCCACCCCCTCGATTCATGCATCCACAACTACCTCGAGAGTATGATAATACTCTTTCACTGATTGAAAATATGACTATCTAACTAATAAAAGGAGGACGAAGACATCATCTCATGTCTTCGTCCTCCTTTTATTAGTTACAACTATCTTGAATGCTATTACGATTTTTCTCAACTTTGCTACGTAGGAACTATTAGTAAATCCTATAATACTTTATCAAATCTTCTAATTAAATAAGAAATATTTTTTACAGACTAACGTTGTTTTCGTGATAATTTGTCTCCTCATAGATTCGGAAACAAGATTCATGCGTAGTCTTTTCTGCACTTTGTACGCATAGATGAACAAAATAACGGTTTCTCACTGTATATGAATAATAGAAGATGAGAGAAACGTCGAATCATGACAGAAGAACGTCATGTCACTCCCGTCACTTGTCGAACTGACTAGCTGGCTTGACGTCGAGCTTCTCCAAACTCGCCTTGATTTGGCTGATTTTTTCCTTCAAGGATGTCGATATGCCCTTGGTCTCCTTGACGACGTCGAGTAAATCTTCGGTCGTCAACATGTCTCTTCCTTCGAGGTAGAGGTTCTCGATCGCGTCCCTCACGACGGATTCTAGATCCGCGCCATTATACCCCTCTGTCTCCTTGACGATTTTGATTGTGTCGATATCCAGGTTGTTCTTTTTTCGCTTTTCCAGATGGATGTCGATGATGCTTCTACGCTCCTCCTTGTTCGGGAGATTGACCGAGAAAAGCTCGTCGAAACGTCCTTTCCGTAACATTTCAGGAGGAAGGGACGAGATGTCATTCGCCGTCGCGACGACGAAGACCGTCGATTCCTTCTCCTGCATCCAAGTCAGGAACGTCCCGAGTAGACGTGTCGTGATACTATTTCCGCTACTAGAATCTCCGATGCCGGAGAATGCCTTCTCGATTTCGTCGACCCGGAGAATGCCTTCTCGATTTCGTCGACCCAGAGGATGCATGGGCTGACCGCCTCTGCGGTCTTGAGTGCCCGCCTCATGTTTTCCTCGCTCTCACCGATATACTTTCCGAAAAGCTTTCCGATGTCGAGCCGTAACAAAGGGACATTGAAGAGTTTAGCGGTCGCCTTCGCCGCGAGGCTCTTCCCGCATCCCGGCATGCCAATCAACATCAGTCCCTTCGGGATATCTACACCAGCTTTTATCACCTGGTCGAGATGATTGAAGATACGTCCCTTCCGCCTTAACCAACTCTTCAGATTCTCGAGTCCTCCGATGTCATCGATGTCTTCCTGAAAGTCGATGATTTCGAGCATGCCGGACTTCTTGACGAACTGTTCTTTCTCTCGAAGAATCAACGCCTTGTCGTCCGCCGTAATCTCGCCGTTCGACTGATACGCGAGATTCAGGATTTGATAGATCTCGAACTCGCTCAATCCTTTGAACGATAATGTCATCTCGTCAAGGATTTCTCGCTCAATCGTGATGTCCTGGACCTTAGAGAAGTTCTCGATGAGCCTATTTATGTCAGAACTGCTAGGTACCCCGACCTCGACGATTGTCATGAGCGACTCGAGTTCAGGCGGGACGTTCAGACGTGTACTCAGGATAAAAACCGTGCAGTAGAAGTCTTCCGTGTATAGATTCTTCATCGCGATGCTCTTCAGCAACGCCTGCACCTCAGAATCATCGAGTTCCCTGTGGACGTCTTTGAGGACCAAGAATCTTGGATTGTTGCTTACATCGTAGCATAGCGAAGGAACTCACTTAAAGAACATTCCTTCTTCGGGAGCTTTGTCCTGAAGTCGACGTAACCGTATCCATGGTTGAACTCGACGATGTCGAAATCATCAGTCGTCATCGACTCTGCGTATAAGACTATTCCGATTGCCCTCCATCTTCTCAAACAAGATATTTCACCTGTCTTCCTTTGCATACGCCCGTGCATCATATCTACCGCTAGTAGGTGAATTATAAGGTGCTGACTTCTGATTCACGACATATCATCTGATGGGGACAATACATGCAATGTTTCCCGGGAGTCGGGTCAATCGTCACTCCGTCGAAGGGCTCCACATGAAACTTATGTTCCTTCTCGCCCCTCCGATGTTCATATTCCCCGAATATCGCCAGCCGTTCCTGGCTGTCCACATACCTCATGTCGTCCACATCCACGTGATAGGGGTTGTAACTCCTAGTCCCCCAGTATGCGTCATGATGAAGCCTGAGCATGTTCTTCTCGACTATCGTCAGATGGGGGAACGCATCCGAAATCAATTCGAAGCGCTCATCCGTCGCCCTCGAGGAGCCCTTGATGCCGTGATGGAGGAGATTCTCGAAGATGAACCCACCATGGAACTTCGAGTCGAAGACCGGCCGCTCGTTCAGGAGGAAACTGTAGAGCGCCCGTTTCTTGCAGATCAAGTACGTCTCGTGTTGTAGGAAGTGGAAGACACGTTCCGGATAGTCGATCCTTCTCTCGGCATACTCGTCCCGCTCGTCTCTCTGGTCGTCCTCCGTCATGTCACGTTCTGGTGGACGCTTCTCCTTGAGCCCCATCAACTCCAGGTAATAGGACGGGGAGAGCCCTTTGTCCTGCTCCAGTTCTTGGACGAAGGAGAACTTGATGTGCACCGCCTGACACATCAGGATATAGAAGAGGTAGCAGGCGATCTCGAATTCCAAGTCCTTCTTCATCTTCAACTGTCGGAGGTTGACGTTGGTGTCGAAGAGCTGTTCACAACTCTCCTTCTTCAACGGCCATAGGTTGAGCGTCTGCGCATACGGGAACGACTTCTGATCCATCAGACAGAAATGGATATTGCGGTTCATGTCGAACTGCAGTCCGTCGCTATTCAGCATCGGACTGACGAGCGGGCTCCCGGCAGCCCTGTGCCCGTCTCGCATCTCCGCCGCATACTCATCTTCGTGCGCGCTACCGCCCAAGAAGAAGTTCAACCCCCTCAGCAGGTCTTCTCGCTGGACGATGTCGAGGGGACTATCCTTGAGGTCCCCCAGGGCCTCACGCACAGATTCGACGATTTGCTTGTCCGCCTCCTTCTGGATGTGCGGCAGAATCTCGGAGCGGACATGCTCGTCGAGTATCTCGACGTACGACTGGATGTCGACCCTTTCTGTTTCGAACAGCTTCTGATACAAGGTCTTGATCGCCGTCAGACCTTCGATGATGCCATCGATCTCCTCGTCCTGCACGGAGAGGTGTCCTGCGACCTCGAACGGGCGGTCGTACATCAGGTGGTCCATCAGGCCAGGTCCTACGTGTCCGGCTATCGTGAACTCGTCGTTCCCGAATTCTTTTTTCAGGATGTCCCTCCGTCCCTTGATGGATCGGAGCGTATCGAACCACTCCTCGAACGTCTTCTTGTCATGGAATACTGGCGAGAGCCTCTTGAGTGCCGTCAGATATCTCGCGGCAGATTCGCCACCCACCAACAGGAATCCTGAGTTGAAGATGCGTTGTAGGAGATCCGTGGTCATCGCATCATCGTTCTTGTACTCCCCTTCGGTGGAGTCATATCTCCCTACGTTCAGTCGATGGACATCCAGGAGGAAACGTCCGAACGGATATCGGGAGAGCTGAAGGTCTCTTGGATTCTCCGGGTCTTCCATGTATCCTTTCAGTTTACCCGCCCTCGGGGAGACCAGCACATGGTCTTCGTCACTGACGTCCTTGCGGAACTGATAGAGATTGGTGTAGCGATAGATGTCACCCTCGAGCTCCTCGTCGAACGTACCATTCAGGACGTCCAGGAATTTTTTGGCGTGGACGTTGATCGGATAGCTGTGTTGCAACGCCTTGAGTCGTGGCACGTCATCCATCTCCAAGAACTTCTCGACGGGCTCGAATCCACGCGTATATCCCTCCACGTGGTTCACGACATGTACGACCTCGATGTCCTCACTCAACCGATCGAAGAGCAACTTCTGCATGGGCATCAAGAAATAGAAGCCGTGTAACACGAGCACGCCCCTTCCTCTGAACAGACGTCCCACGAGGTCCGCTGCCTCGGTCTTGTCCTCCTCCGTCCATTGGGCGATTTCTCCGAGTTTCCGTCTATGGACCAGTTCGACGAGCGCCTTCTCGAACTCTGCTGGCGCTTGTTCCACGAACCTACGACACCAATCGTCGAACTTCTCGAAGACCTTCAGCTGTTCCATATCGTGTACCGCATGATAGAACGTCACCTCTTCCTCCGATCCATCGATGAGTCCCGTCAATTCGTTCGACGTGATGCCGCTCTCACGCAGGAAGCGCATCGTCGATAGTACGGTCTCCTGGTTTTTATCGATGGCGCCATGCATCGCGTGATGCCGCACCTTCTTTTCCTTCGCATACTTATGGAGCACCTGCGAGAGCCGGGTATATTGATGAAGCTCGGTGGATGGGGAGAACCACCCATCCCCGATCATCTGTGACAACTCGGAGAAGGAATAGACCTCCGTCCCGATCCAGTTGCAGAAGTCATCATCGTTGTTCACGATGCCTTGTTTCAATGAATTCGTCGCGGTGATGTGGATGGCGTCTCGATAGGGGGAGAACGTCGAATCCGGATGCATCAGTTGTTCCGTCGTCTCATATGTGATTATCTTATAGGGCATGTCATGACCTCCTCGCCATCTTCAATAAGTCGTTCCAGGTGTTCGGTCTTACTCCAACTGATGGACCGTCATCGATTCCATAGATGAAAAGTCGCTCCTCGGCTCTCGTCATCGCGACATAGAGGAGTCGTGCCTCTTCACGCGTCAGCTCGACGTCCTCTTCTTGTCTGAGGGCCTCATACCGCTCGGTCTGGAAGTCGAGGACCGCCTCCTGATTCTTCTTACGTTTCACTCGTCTCCAGGCGAAGTCGACCTCCCCTTCGGTGGATACATGCACGGTCGTGTCACTCACGTCCCGATTGTCCGGACGGACGAACGGGTTCTTCGCGTACGGAATCAGGACGGTGTCGAACTGGAGTCCTTTCGCCCTGTGGACGGTCAGGACGCGTACGGGATTGCCATCGAAGCTGTCGTCATCCAATTCCGCCTCGTCCGACTCCCGGTCCGTCGCGATCTGCAACTCCAGAAACCCATGGAGCGTCAGAAGGTCGATGGGGCCATCCGCGAACGTCTCATGGATGAGCAGCATGATTTTATGGAGATTCAGCTCATATTGCAGGATGTCCGCCTCGGATAATCCGACGTCCCTTAGGTGTGTCTTGTAGTTCGATTTTTCGATGAACGCGTCGATGACCGGAAGGAGCGGGCTGAACTTCAAGCGTTCGAGCGATTCCGCCCATGACCGGTGCAGGGACAGCGACGTCGGCGTGGCGGACATGTAGGTCTTTCCTCGCCTCCTACGTTTCTCGAACAGGTGCGCCCCAGGTGCGGCCGCTGCCGCATAGGCCGTCGTCGATAGGGAATGGAGCGCATCATCCCTGTCTGGGTGAATCCAGGAGTTGATGAGGATCAGAAGGTCGCGGGCGGCATGGGACTCGAACAGCGTACCGTCCATCCGTACCTCAAGGTTCTTGATTTGCCCATCCGCCCTGATCAACTCGCCTATTTCTCTCGCCTCCGCGTTCCTCCGGACGAGTATCGCGAGCACCTTCCGTCCCGTCCCCCCGTCTGAGGCCCTGACATCTTCTAACCTCTGCTTGATCTCATCGATGTCGAGGTCTTCCTTCTCCAAGTGGAGACAGTCTCCCTGCAGGATGGTCTCCCTTCGAGAGACCATCCCCTCCTCGCCGGGCAACAGGCGCAGAGGACTCCGTCTCCATGCCGTGAAGTGTCGTTCCATCTGCTCCACGAGCTGCCGGCTGGACCTGAAGTTCTCGTCGAGCCGATAGGTGACGGGTGGTCCGAGTTTCTTCATCGCCTCGTCGAGGACCGAGAATGCCGACGCGTCCGCCCCCCTGAAACGATAGATCCCTTGCTTCACGTCCCCTACGGCTATCAGGCGGATGTCGGTCGCAGCGAGGATGTTCACGATGGATTGTATCTGCGAGATGTCCGTATCCTGGAACTCGTCGACGAACAGATAGCGATATCTGTTCGAGAGCTCCCCGAATGGCGCCCCCTCCTCCGGGAGCAACTTCATGAATCTGGTGAGGTCGGATATCCCGATCACGTCGTCCTTCTGCTTGAATTTGTACAGCTCTTCGTCTGACCTTCTCAAGGTCTCGATCACGGACCTCGTGAATGCGGATTCCTTCTCGTCCATCTCGATATCTTTCAAGTCATGGTGGGTGATTCCTTTTTGTTCGAACTTATCCCATATCTCTTCCAAGAACTTTCTCGCCTCGAAGTACCACATGTCATCGAACGGATTTTCCACCGCCCCTTCACGGAGCACCTCCTCGAACATCCGTTCAATCACCTGACGACGTTCCACCGTCATCTTGGACACGCGGAACCTTGCTCCGAACCCGAGATGATGACCGAACGTCGATAGGAGGTTCTTGGCGAATGACGGGATGGTCAGGATGTCCATGCGTCGTAAATCATTGATATGTCTCATATAATCCGGGTCGCCCGTCGTCTTGAATCGCTCGATGAGCCGCTTCGCCAGGGATTCCTCCATGTTTTCGACCGCCTCGTTCGTGAACGTGATCATGGCGATTTGATTGAGGCCGTCCACCAGCCCCATATCGAGAAGGTACATGATGCGTGCGATGAGGGTGGTCGTCTTTCCGCTTCCCGCGCTCGCATTGATCGCGATGTGCTGGGTCGGGTCCGCGTGCTCTACGACGTACTGGTCATAGTTGAACTGATTCGCCAGATGACCGTGTCTCTTGAGATATTCCGCCTTTCCGAGCAGGCTCTCCGGGTCGCCATCCTTGATTTCGAAAGGCGTGACCCCCGGTACGTCGACCGGTATGTGGTGGACCTTGATGCCATGTCGACGAAGCTCCTCGAACCCGGACGTATCCATCTTCCCACCGAAGACGATGGAATGGGAGGCGGTCCCCTTCTTCAATCTGGTCTCGCTCACCATCGTGGCGGCCTCCTGTCGCTGCGGGAGAACGACGAATCGGTCGACGTCTGATTCCGGCCTCAACCTCTCCTCGAACGTCTCCACCTCTCGGTCGAACAGACCCAACACCTCGTGCACGTCCTCCGTCTCGTAGAGTGACATGGGTGCTTCCGAGGCATCCAGGTGGTTGTCACGACGCTTCAACGGGAGGGCGTGGAGGCGATAGGACAGACGATCCTTGATTCGCTCGATCGAGACGAGTTTCGTCCGCACGTATGCCTCGTCCCCGGAGAAGAGTTGGAGACCTATCGACACGCCCCCCTTCGTCACGAGGACGTCACTCTTCGCGAAGATGTCATGCGAGAAATTCATCTCCACCTTGTCGAACGACCCGGACTCGTCGAGCAGGAAATAGAAGTGTATGTCCGTCAGCAATGCCTTATACGCGGCTTTCGCCTGCATCTTCGCGGAGTCCCTGTCCCCTCGCGGAAAATAGGAGGTGACGAAGTCTTCGCTGAACTCCTCGGCCGACGGGATCCGCCCCTCCTTCAGAATCATGAGATATAGCTCACTCGAGAAGAGCGGCGCCCCTCGGTTGACCGTCCTTCTCAATCTGTATGGATGGGTCGGCTTCTCATAGGATGTACGTAATGCACGAAGGACGTTCTCCGACCCTCCGACTACATCCAGGACCTCGTTCATGTCTATCATGTCGATGCCTCCTCAAAATTGATCGTGGCCACCACCGCAGCTGTAAGTAGCCGGGGCAGGACTCACCCGCAGACGTTTATTTACATCTTTTTCTAATAATGTATAGGGATGGTTGGTTTATTCAATCAATTTTATACCAGTGTTGCCCTAAAACGCGATTTTTTTATTTCATGTCGGTGAAGACGGCGCCGTCCATGCGAATGGCTTCGATGAATGTCCGATCACTGATGGCATAACACTCCGTCCGGGTATACGACGAAGAGACCCTCATGCCTGCAAGGGTCGCTCCGCACTATCGAGGCTTCGTCCTATCCCGTCCGGCCCCGACCCTCGAGACGTGGATTTCAGATTCGATCGACTCGCAGACATCGCGTCAAGACGTTCTTGTTGACGGCGATCTTCCAGGCTTGCATCCGGGAATGCCAGCTCTTCAGCTCGATGAAGGTCTCCCAATCCATCTCGTATACGCCATCCAGCGTGTAATCCTTGTTCAGCCTCACCAGGACCAGATAGTCGAAGAGTCTCTCGGTCATCTCGTCTCCCCCCGGAGGATTCAGACCATAGAACACGCCTGTCGACGTTCCCGTGACCGTCTTGACGCTATATCTCCCACCTTCATGACTCGTCGCATCGAAGTGCTTCATGCTGATGGGAGAAATCGTAAGGTCAGGGAGTCGCGGATTATCGCGATACGTCTCGACGGCATAATATTCGCCCACGTCCCCGATGATGTTCCTGGTACGCACGATGCCTCTCGTCTTCATCTCCTCATACCATGATCCATATAACCGTACGAGTTGCTCATCCGTCATGCTTCTCAGAAGTTCTGTCTCATCCATCTTGATGTCTCCTTCTCTCCGGTCTGTCGTTTTTCCTTCCCCGAGGAATCGAGCCTGCGGAACAGGCTGCTCAGTCGACACGGAAATAGGTCTTGCCTCTGGCGTTCGTGTAGTTCCCGAAACACCAGATCTCCGGTCGATCCATCATGACCTTATAGAGAATCTGTCCGTAGAACTTCGCGGCCTCGGTGCTATTCTGACGACAAGAAATCCAGATCGGCTCGTACAACGTCCCTCTCCAGTCACTACCAGGGATCCAGCTCGAGGTATGCACGTCGCCCCCATCGATGATACGATTCAGCTCTTCTACGATGATCCGATAATCCTCGGGATTTAGGTGTCGCATTCTCTTCTTGAAGGTAGATTCATAGGCCACCGTCGTTATCATTTCCTGTTCAGCTGTCATCAACATATCCATTCCTCCGTTTCGCTTGTCTTCATTACCGATTCTGCGCGATTCAGTCCTTCGAGAGTCTCAGGATTGAGAACGCCGCCTGCATCCGTCTCTCAGGATGATCGGAGCCGAGTGCATCGATCAAGACGGCCTTCGCCGCATCAATCGTCTCAGGATCGAACAGCATGTCGCCTCCTCGCGCGTCGAGCGTGTCCTCGATAACGGCGAACGGGGCATGTCCCCCCTCGTCGATCACCGCCTCTAGACCTGTATCCTCATAAGTCCCTGAGAACTTCGTCATCGTGCCTCGGTTCTTGACGAGGTCCACGACCTTCTGATCCAGGCTCGACTTCGCGACCGTCGCCTTCCATTCGACCGGGCGACGGTGACACATCCCGATTTCCCAGTCATCATAATCTCTTTCGTATCGATACGGTCCCGCGATTCCGACGTGGACGATCGAGCCGTCGGGGACGAGGATGACATCACCTGGCTTGACGACGTTGACGAACATGTTGACCACTCCTGTGTATGCGCCTAGCCGTTGTCCTCCATAGTCATATCTTTCCTCAAGTTTCTGACGAATCGTCTCCTTGTCTGCCTTTTCGAGATTCCCAATCTCCGGCCATCCGATACAGACGAACCCTTCCTCGAGGAAGAGCTTCCCCCGATTGATTCCATGCGGTTTGTTCTTCAGCTGGAACACCTGCGTCATGTGTCAACACTCCTTAGAAAGTTATTCTTTCGACTTCATGACCTTAGTCTATCAGATGAAAAACACAATTACAATACCCTAAAACCCTAACAACACCCTAATGGTTTTAGGGTATTGTGTGATTCATGCTGGACATCGCACCCCGTCTTCACCTTATAGTGGTGTAGAGGAGACGAAGGAGACACGGGACCACTCGTCCCCTACTCAATCAATCGAATGATGCATCATCCAGAGGAGGAATCATTTTAATGGGAGCAAAGCCCTCAGGGGAGTGGCAGGAGGACATCATCCAGCTGATACTACGACTTCAGCAGGACCGGAAACGGACAATCAACGCCGCGATGTACGACAAGCTCGCGAAACGCGACGCACATCCCCCGCTCAAAGAAATCATCGATGGCTTCGGATCATGGACGCAGCTACTCGTCCGTGCAGGAATCATCACTCTCGAGAACCTGGACCCACATGCCATCTGGCGACTGGACCACCTCAGGATGCCTCGAGAGAAATGGACGATAAGGGAGAGCCTCATCATCTGTCGCCACCTCCACGGGAGCTACATCTCGTCGTCCGACTATAATCGGATACGGAAGGAGCATCCCGAGATGCCGAGTCGTGCGACAATCGTGAAGCGGTACGGTGGCTGGGCAGATGCCTTGAGGAGCCACGGTCTGACTCCACGCAGTCGGTTCACCGACGAGGAATGCCTAGCCTTCCTCCGGGTCGCGCTCGAGGAGCAGCAGCACCTGAACTCTGTCGAATACGACAGATGGGCAGTCGATAGGGGTGCACCCAGACTTCTCGCGTTGACGAAGCGATTCGGTTCCTGGGCGGCCGCCTTGCGGATGGCTCGTGGTATCGAGGAACAGGGACGACGGAGTGAGGATGGACATGACTGAGACAGAAGAGGAGTGGACGAATTCGTCCACTCCTCTTCCTTCTCAATAGATACTATCCAGGAAACTTCTCTTGTCGAGATAGACACGTTCCATCTCGGGCGAATAATACATACCCGAGGCATTGACCTTCTCGATGACCTTCCATTTCTCGAATCGGATGCCGTATGTCTGTTCGATGGACGACAGGAGTGCATCGATATGGATGTCATCCGTGACCGAGTGACCGATGAAATCCGCCTGGTTCCGTCTTTCCTCGGCCTGATAGAACACATGGCCGGATGGGGTCTGGATGAACCGGACCTCGGCATCACTCCGACAGATTCGTTCGTAGAACACGTCCTCGAACCCCAGATCGAGAATCGGATGTTCGATTTCCTCACGTATGGTCTTCATCGTATAGTACCGCCCGCCAGAGAAATGAGCGCCGACCCTCTCTCGGAAGTCGGCTACCGTCTTCTTCGCGACACCAGCTCGCTCGAGTACGGAGATGTTCATGTAGACGTCCTCCTCGATCCGGAACAGGTCGAGGTCTTCCTGGAGGTCGAGCAGCGTCTTCCAGAAGGACTGCGTGTTCTGCACGTTAGAACGACGATCCCAACGGAAGTAATCCTCGGACAGCAACAACCGTCGGAAATAGGCCTCCCCGCTCCCGAGCCCCTTCCGGAGCACGAACCCTCGTCTCAGGTCGTAGCCCACCACGGAAAGGTTCCGCTTGTTCAGATAGCGATGTTGGAAATCAGCGACCGTCGCCGAATGCTTCTCAATCAGTTCCTGGGCGGTGTAGATGTCCTGGACGAGCACCGAATGGATGAACGCCTCCTCCCCCTCGGTCAACTCAGGTATGTCATGGGCGAGCTCGTTCTGTGCGGTGATGTAGTCGGACAGCTCCATCTGTATCAGACTCCGGGTAGAGGAGATCGACAGACCATAGGCCTCCTCGACGCGCAGCAGGAACGTCTCGAGCGGTATCGGACCCATCTCGTCGATGAGACCTACCAGCCACTCCAGCTTATCCGTCACCATGACGCCGAACTCGGGCATCCGGCGCATCTGGATCGCATCGATCTTGAGGTTATCCTTCAGGATGTTATGTAGCTCATGATGCGTCCTGATGTCCAGCGACCGGAAGTAGTCGGCATGGACGCCATAGATGAGACGCGCATTGTAGATGCCCGGGTCCAGGACGAAGAAACTCTCGATGACATCCCGTTCCTCGAGGATGGGGCGGATGTCGAGGTACCTGACCTTGCGTCCCGCGGATTGTATGCATCCTTCGATCCTGTCGGAGACCCCCTCGAAAGCACGTTCGGATAGACGGAACGTCCCAAGTGCCTCTTCCTGTTCTCGTAATACCTCCTCGATGTACGCGAGATAACGACGATGATGAATCGACACATGCTCCATCTCACGTCCTTCGAGGGCATAATACTTCTCCACCATTCCTGACTTCGTCATCGTCACGGCCTGTCCCTCAAGGTTCTCGTATAGCCCTTCGCTCAAGAGCATCCGTTTCCGTTCATCCAGACGAAGCAAGGGATAGACTTGTCTTTTTTCGCCGGTCCCCTTCTCACGTTTCTCGGACATGTAATGGAAAATCTCGGGCACCTCGAGTAATACGTTCTCGAAGAAGTCGGCATCCAGGTCGTAGTTCTCATAGAGGTACCTCACTCTCCTCGCCTCTACGACATGGGTGAGCGGGATGCCCAGAATCGCCTTCCGCACGACCTGACGTACCCGTTCACGCGTGATGCCATGTATCTCCCCGACCTCCTGTAATGTCATGCCACTCAATCTCCGTGCGAGGATCGTCCTCTGTGACTCGGGGACCGAATCCAGCGCATCCCGGAGGCTTCTCGTCCTCTTGACGACACGGGCATCCTCCAGATCGAGCAGTCCGTTCCGCATCAGACGCTCGAGACCCGCCCGCGCCTCATCATCCCCGATGCCAGCACTCGTCGCCCATCCATGCAGAGTGGCATGATCAGCCATCTTGTCATAGAGACTCGTCAGGTCTTTCTCGATCTGGTTGAGCTGGCGCGTACCGATTTTGCGCGGACGAACATCCCTCTCGACACCTCTCACCTCCCATGCACCACCATCGGCCTGGAAGGAACGGGTCAACTTCGCGAAGGTCGCGTGTCGCTCCCCTCCACCCGTCATCCGTCTGAACGTCTCATAGTCGAGCCCTTCCAACTGTTCATAGCTCAGCCCGGACGGATGCAGGAGGTTCCTGACGATTTGTTCGCTCACCCCTCCGTCGGTCAAGGCGAGTCGATAGAGGGACTTCCCTCCCTCCAACCTGGCGAGGTCCTCCGAATCCATATTGTCCAGCAATCCGAGGATGGAACGTCTCGTGTTCGCGCGTACCGCGCTCAACCGTTCCTCCTCACCTGCCAGGAAGTCCTCGAGCGTGTATCCTTCCTCCATCACCTTCACGACCGACGGCATGCTCAACTTGATGCCTCTCTCATCCGCGAGGTCTAGCACCCTGAGCATCCGCATGTCGACCTTCTTATCATCTTTCTCGTATGACATCCCACTTCTCTTCCCTTCCATTTCCTTCATGGCCCCATTATATACCAGTCGTCAGTCACACGGGTCATCCACGTCCACCTCCTCCTCGAGATATGTCTCGAGTCTCGCCTGCTGGACGTCCGCCCCCGTACCAAGGAGGGCGTGATACGTCCTATCGATTTCATCGATCACCCGGTCGAAATCACCGCTCACCTCATGCTCCCAGTACCGCAGGACCGTCCATCCCTGGCAGAGGTAGTGTTCCGTCTGCTCCTTGTCCCGCTCACGGTTTCGTCTAATCTTGTTGCGCCAGAACTCGACGTTACTCTTCGGCTCCTTATAGTGGACCGGGCACCCATGCCAGAAGCACGAGTCGAGGAACACGACGAGTCGCTGCGCCGGGAAGGCGATGTCCGGCGTCCCGAGCAGGCGCCGATAGTTCTTGCGATAACGCAGGCCGCGATGCCAGAGTGCATGCCGCACCTTGACCTCCATCTTCGTGTCCGTCCCCTTGACCTTGCTGAGGTTCTTGTTCTTGATTGCCATTATATTTGCCTCCTTCATATTCTCTTATTTAGTTTTCCCTAAATATAGTTATTCGGAAACAAACCAAGGTGCAATAAGCTCCACAGTACATTAATACTTTTTTCGCATCGTTGCATTAATTTGAGTTTTAAAAATTATTGTTAATTAAATTACATTTAAATAAAAAAAGGAAATAACATTAAAAAAACAGAATTTTATTACAGTTATTTTAAAATGTTTCTACTCAAGAATTCATCCAGGGAAGCTGCTTAAATTAAAATTGAAATGAGGAATTTTATGAAGTTTAGATGTATATGCTATGAATGTCGTGTTCAAGATAAAAAAGATTTTTTTAACAGAAAAGAGTTTCAAGGCTTGCCATATCCCGTCGTATTAAATCATTATCATTTCGAAGAAGAGAATGCATACTCAAAAAAGGACATCTATATCGAGATAGATGTCCAAGATAAAAGAGGATTTATTTTTCAGTGTGACAAAGGCCACGTTTCCTTCGGAGCTCTCAATCTTGAGTTTTATGAGTTACTTTATGATCGAGGTATCTTTGCTTATGATGATACTTACCATAGAGAAGCTGTTGCGAATCTAGCAGCTTCCATTGAACGTTTTCATGAATACTGTATAAGAAGAATAGTACATCTGAATAATGTTGAAGATTCTAATCTTATCGAAAAGACTTGGAATTTGGTGAAAAAACAATCTGAAAGGCAGTACGGAGCATTCATTTTCCTTTTTCTGAACAGATTTAAAGAATTACCACCAAAAATCGATTCCATTAAGAAAAATCAAGACTGGGCATCATTTAGAAATCAGGTAGTACACAATGGATATTTCCCTACGAGAGAGGAAACGCAGAGAGCCATCGAAGTAACTACAAAGTATATTAAAGAAATCAAAAAAAAATTTGAAGAGAAAACAGAATCCATTGAAGCATTTCATTATCATGAAATGAGAGAGAAAGAAATATTTAATGGCCTAATTGAAGAATATGAAAAACGGGGTGGGACTGATTTAGAGAAGGTAGACCGAGCAGATATCGAGATATTTCCATTTCTCAATGTAAAAAAAAGGTTAGGTGACTTTTCCCTTAAAGATGATTTTGACGAAGAAGATTATGATATGAGTTTAGATGAAAAAATCGAAACATTTAAATTATTGAATTTGACTGCATATAGGTCTTAACATTCCATGAATTAGAAGGCTCGAACAACTAATTTAATCAAAAAAATAATCAAAAGCAATGATTCCTTTTGTAATTCATTAAGGACTCATTGCTTTCTATTTAAAGATTGTATTTTAATTATTGTTCATAAAAAATGATTCTTGATTGGGCACGGGTACCGGATGACGATCCTCAATCTGCTCGATGCGCCAGCCCATCCGCTCGATGAGACCTACGACCAATGCGTTCCCCATGCAGAAGTAGCGCATGCGGTCACTCATCGTACTCGTCCAGTTGTCAGGGAATCCGTTCAGCCGCTCGCACTCGAGCGGCGTCAGGAAACGACGGCGTCCATCGACCTCGACCACGTGTGAGCTCCGGTTCGTCGTCCCCTCGCTCGTCAACATCGTCCGACCCGGCTTGTCGAGATCATCGATTTCCGACATGCCTCCCTCGGCATAGATGTACTTGTGGCCGTCCGCCGACGTGCGTTCGATCTTCTTCGCACCCCGGAGGAAGTTGAACTTCTCGATTGCGGAGTCCTTGAGGTAGAACTTCTCGGGCACCGTCTCCTCCGGTTGCAGGATGTCCCGCAGCGGGGTCGGCTTCTCGAAGACCGGCTCCGTATGGATGGAGTGGAAACGTCCCCCGTGCATGTAGCCCGAGTTGTGGAAGTTCGCCGTGAACGTATCGGATATCTCGACGATGTCGTCCGGCAGCATCCCTTCGAGACGTCGGTTCTTGATGACCTCCGGCTTGACGGGGAAGACCGGGGCGAAGAACCCCTTCTCGAACAGGATGTCGTCCGCCGTGTATGACTCGAGCTCCTTCGAGAAGCCCGAGTCGTCCCGCGTCGCGAAGATGAACACACGTCTGCGACGTTGCGCCATGCCATACTCCGCGGCGTTCAGCACGCGCCACTCGACCTTGTAGCCGAGGTCGCGGAACGTGGCCAGCATGACCGCGAAGTCACGGCCACGTTGTTTCGCCGGGGACTTCAGCAGGCGATCGACGTTCTCGAGGAGGACGTAGCGAGGCGACGTCGCCTCGATGATGCGCTTGATCTCCCAGAAGAGGACGCCCTTCTTCCCTTGTATCCCCTTCTCGCCCGACAGGCTGCGAGCGACCGAGTAGTCCTGGCACGGGAAGCCACCGACCACGATCTGGGCGTCCAGGTTACGGAACGCCTCGTCCGTCACCGTCGTGATGTCCTCGTTGGAGTGGATCCCCTCGTCGAAGTTCGACGCGTAGCAGTCGAAGGCATCCTGTGCCTTGCGCGAGGGCTCCCATTGGTTCCCCCATACGACCTTGAAGAGGTCCTCGTTCGCCTTCTCGAGGCCGACGCGGAAGCCGCCGACCCCCGCGAATAGCTCGATGGTGTTGAGCCGTTTTGTTGTTTCCATAAAATACGAACATCCTTTCGCTCTGTTTCAGTTTCTCAATTATAGCAGATATCCATGCGTTTGAACAGATCGAAATTTCGGGTCGTCGGACGGTCCCCTGTGCCCCGCGTGGGACGGCTCGGCAGCCGATGCGACGCGTGCTATAATCGAAGCATGAGATTCAAAAATACCTATACATACGGAGAGATGTCCATGGAACCGCAGAACACTGATACGAACGAGATGAAGAACAAGTCCTTCCGCCTGTCGGAGGAGGTCACGCGCCGGATCGGCGAGCTGGTACGGGAACGTCAGGTGACGACGAACCAATTATTCGAGGAGTTCGTCACGTTGAGCGAGAACCGCTCGCATGACCCCCTGTTGACGGAGGAGGACGAGCAGCTTACTTTGTTGCTACGTCAGGTCGGCAACCTCTTCGAGGAACGTTCCCTGCGACTGAAGCGACAGGCGACGGACCTCGCGGGCGTCAAGACGCGTCATGAGGAGGCCGTCTCACGGCTCGAGGCAGAGGTGATCGAGGAGCGCGCCCGCATCGAGGAGGAGGGACGGCTCGCACTCGAACGGCTCGCCGAACAGGAACGCGGACTCGTCCTCGCGGCAGAGGAGGCGGAAGCGGGACGCACGAAGGCGGAGGAGACGCTCGCACGGCTCGAGAAGGAACACGCCGAGGCGATCAAGGCGTCGCGCAAGGAGGTCTTCTCCCTCGAGGAACGCCTCCGTCGCGGCGACGAGGAGAAGGAACGCCTCCAACACCAACTCCATAGCCTGACCGCGGTGACGGACGACTACAAGGCACGGGCGCGGAACGTCGAACGCCTCGAGGAGGAGAACCGCGAGCTGTTGATGAGGGTCCGACTCCTCGAGCACGAGAAGGAGCGTCAGGAGGCAGCCCTCGCCGAACAGATCGAGCTCGCCATCCTGAGGGACCGCGGACGACGCCCGGATGAGACGAGGGACGAGCGTTGAGCCGGGTCACCCCGCAGGACCTCATACCAGGAAGAATCTATCTGGCAGGGACCGACTCCCCCTCCCACTTCGCGACCGAGCCACTGAAGAACCTCTTCCGCTTCGGGGAGGGATTGAAGGGGCTCGGGAACCAGGGCGGCATCCGTCGCGCCATGGTCGAGAGGAATCCGTCTCTCGTCAACGAGGAGGCATTCATCGTCCTCCTCGACACCGGCAAGCAGGCCGAGTGGGAGAACCACTATGACGAGGCCACCAACATCCTCGTCTATTACGGTGACAACCAGATGCCCGGGAAGGACTTCCGTGACACGAAGCAACGCGGGAACGAGACGTTACTGAGGCATTTCGGACGATCCTATGCGCCGGAACGGGGCCACCATGCACCGTTCCTCTACTTCGAGCGCGTCGGTCGCGACGTACGCTACGTCGGCCTCGCCCTCCCCTATGTCGACGGCATGACGCTCGACGAGGCGCTCTATCGGAAGACGTTCCATCACAAGGCATCAGGTGCCACGTACGAGAACCTGGTCGCCCGTTTCACCGTCCTCCCCGTCACCGTGGACGGGGAATGGCTGTTCGACCTGAAGCTCGGCGTGGGTGACGGAGAGCATGAGCCCGACGCCTGGCGCACGTTCCGACGTAACCTTACGGAGCCTCGGATGCCGCAACTCTCGTTGTTCGATTCAGACTCCCTTGAAGATACTTCGCATCCACGGACCCGGAACCACGAGGGAATGCGGATGACCCGCTACCGCATCTCCCAGTCCCGCTTCCGCGAGACACTACTGAGACGGGACGCATGTTGCGAACTCTGTGGGCTCGACGTACGCGAGTTGCTCGTCGCGAGCCATATCCTCCCCTGGGCATTGTCGGACGCGTCGCAGAAGGATGACCCGGACAACGGTCTCGTCCTCTGCGTGATGCATGACGGCCTCTTCGACAAGGGATTCATCTCCTTCGCATCGGACGGGCGTCTATTGGTCACCCCACACCTAGGCGAGGAGAACCGACGTCTCATGGGACTACGCGAAGACATGTCGATCAGGAACTGGCTCGGCCGGGAAAACTACATGCGTCACCATCGCTTCCGCTTCGACGAGGCGCATTGACGAATCGAAAGGACTCCTTACATCCATCCAGGGTTCGAATGGAAGAAAAAAAGAGATAGGGTCGGACCAAGTCCGACCCTATCTTCATGTAGATTTTCCTATTTCTTCACCCTGAACGAGAAGCCCGGAGTCAATCTGATGACGCGATAGAGAACGAAGAACCCTATCAAGAGGATGGGATACGTCGTCCTGATTTCCTGCACCAGGGCGAACAGCAGCGGACCAGCGATGAGGAGCGCCAGTATGCAATAGCTGATCAGGAAGAGGACCTGTTCGTTCTTCCTGATTGACGGGAACCATCCCTCGAGAAGCAGGAAGAGAATCTGTCCCCCATCGAGCATGAGAAGAGGAAGACAGTTCGCCAAGCCGAGGAACAGGCTCGCCGCCGCAAGCGACTCGATCACCGAGGCGGACGTCGAGGGGCCATCCACCAGCAAGAGGGATAGGCTGTCATATAGGAAACGTAAGGGATTTTCCAGCCAAGGAGCGACCAATCCGTCCAAGCCAGATACGAACGAGCTGCCCGGATCAGTCACCCGAAGAAGAGACAGACAGCCGACCGGGACGAGGATGATGCTCGTGAGCAATCCGGCCGCGAGGAAGACGATGCGTCTCGTCCGGTTGATCGTGGACCCCGAGGGTATGACATATCCCCCGAGAGGAATCATGCAGATTTGATAGGTGACGCCACGGCGCGACGTCCTGAAGAGGACGGGACCGAACCCGATCGAGAACGTAGAGACTTCAATCCCCGCGATTCTCGCTCCGATGACATGTCCGAGCTCATGGAGCGTCGTAGCGAATAGAAATGCGAAAAGCAACGATATGTAGGACATTTCCCTACCCCTTCCGAAGAAACCGATGATACTGAGCTCATCGGCCTCTTGATATATCTAAACAAACAGCGCTCTCCGAAACACAAAGAAGAGGTAGGATCCCGTGACTCGTCGCGAAACCCTACCTCCCCAATCCTACAGGTACCTGATTTTATCAAGGACCATCCTTATGATCGAGAGCCTCAGTCGAACAGCGAGACGATTTCGTCATAGTCGACGGTCGGATCCGGACGGAGCTCACCGTTCTCGATCGCGTCGATCATGCGCTGTTCCTTCAGCTTGAGACGGTCATAGATCTTCTCGTCGACCATCCCATGCCCCTCCGGTTGTCCCTGCATCATCATGTAGTGATAACGCGTATATTGGCCTTGCGGGAGTCCGAGACGATGGATGCGGTCCCGGGACTGCAGCATGTGCGTCAGGTTGAACGAGTACTCCAGATAGACCGCGTCATGACAGACATGGTGCAGCGATACCGACTCGGCGAGCGTGTGCGGGTTCGTGACGATGACGTCGAGATCCCCGGCCTGGAACGTCTTGATGATTCGTTCGCGCTCCTCGAGTGGCGTGCTACCATAGATGGCCTCCACCTTGATGCCTCTAGCGAGCAGCTCCGTCCGGAACGCGTCAATCGTGTGGACGAACATGCACCAGACGACGGCCGTCTTGCCCTCGTCATGTAGGTCGGAGACGAGCTCCACCCCGGCACGGAACTTCTGCGTCGTCGGCACGCGGCGCAACAATTCGACCTCCGAACGGTCGAGCGTGACGGGAGGGGTGTCCTCCTGTCCCGCGAAGAGCAACCCGGATGCCTCTTCCTCCCCATACATCTCCTGGAAGTCGAGTGCCCGCAACAAGAGTTCGGGGCAGGTCGATGCCTGCAGGAGCCGGATGTACATGCTGAACGGGTTCCCCATGTACTTGCGATGGACGAGGTCGATGATCGCCTGCTCGGACTCATCCGCCTCCACGTGGTACTGGATGTCCGGCTCCGCGGGCGGTACCTGCAGCTCGTGCTTCGTCGTCCGCCAGAAGAACGGCAACAGCTTCGCGTTGATCTCCTCTACGCGGGTCGCGGAAGGATTCTTCAGTTCGCTCGGCTTGAAGTTGAAGAAGCTCTTATAGTCCTCGCCGTACAGGATGTTCAGGAAGTTATAGACGTCCTCGTAGGTGTTCGGGATCGGCGTACCGGTCAGGACGTATTTGTAGGGCGTCAGGGTCGAGAGACGCTTCGCGACCTGGGCACGCTTGCTCGCCATCCCCTTGATCTTATGGACCTCGTCGAACACGAGCATCGTGCGTCCGTCGATGACGTCGCCGAGGACGCCCTCGAATCGTCCGAGCGACTCGTAGTTGACGAGAATCAGGTCGAACGAGTCTCCCCCTAGTCGGAGTTGCCGGATCGGGTCGTCCGCGTCGTGGATGTTGAGCAGACGCAGCTCTCGCTTCGCACCGAAGTTCTCCGCATACTCGTCCTTCCAGGCAAGGAAGGTGTTCTTCGGTCCGATCATGATGACCTTGTCGACCCGGTCGACTTCCGGGGCCGAGAGGTACGCGAACGTCCCATAGACCATCGAGGTCTTCCCCGCACCCGGAACGGAGAAGTTCGCCGCCCGATGCATCTCTGCCATGTAGAAGGCGGACCGCATCTGCTTGTCACGGAGCTCCCGGTGGAGCTCTCGGTCGACGATCGAGGCGAAACGGGCATATTTATCCTCGATCCGGTCGTCTTGCGTCTTCAGTAGCGTCGCATAGTTCGACCGCTCCTCGATGAGATAGGTCTGTCGCTCGAGATGTTCCTCCAGCGCTCGCGTCACCACGACTTCGAAGTCACGCCGACGTCCCAGTTTCTCGAAGAGCTCGATGACCTTCCGGATCTCGACGTATGTCAAATCCTTACGGAAGTGGGGATACCCCTCCCCTGAATAGTAAGGCTTCAGTTTCGTGACGATCGTCAGTTCGTTCGCCTTCAGCTTTCCGGGTTGTACGTTATCGTGTATGACGAATCTTCCGTCGTCGATCGTGAGGATCATCGCGTCCTCCCGCAGCATCTCCTTGTCCAATATGATCGTCCCCTTGTCGTATGTCAGTATCTTCTTGATGATGAGTTCCTCGATTTGCTTGACGTAGATGTTCTCCTCCCGCATCCGGTCCGCCCATAGGAGATCAAACTCGCGGCGCGCGCGATGGATTTTCTCGACGTCGAAGGAAGAGGAGAGCCATGTCGTCGTGATGTCGAAGGACTCGAAGTTGTTCTGGATGGCGGCGCTCGTCTCATTGTTCGAGCCAGTGAAGTAGATGACGTTCCCGGACATGTCCTCGACGAGGCCGAACTTCGAGTGGAACAGGCCGGACGACTTGAAGCCGATGCGGATGTCGACGACGCCGCTCGCGATCAGATGGGCGAGGTTGCAATAGTCCATCATCTCCTGGTCGTCGAGACGTTCGTCGAGGCGCCCGAGCAGGGCGTCGACGGTCTGCTCCCGCAGGGCATAGCCTTGTCGTATCAGCAGGACGTCCTCCTCGCTCAGCTCCTCCGAGACGATGAGTCGCATCCGACCGCCGTTGCGGATCAGCCCCTTGACGCCCTGAGCATAGGAGGCCAACGCCTTCGAGCTGAAGTAGCCGCTGACACGGTCATAGATGACCGCCTGTCCGAGGACAGGCGTGTAGAAGTCCTTGCCGATTTGATGCTCGGATGTGTAATAGGACGGCTTCAGCGGCAGGTCCCGGAAGTCAGAGTCGTGACTCATAGGCCTCGAGTTCCTTCCGGATCTGTTCGACGAGGCGGGCGAACTCCTTCTTCGACACTCCATCCATGCGGGCGATTTGGTCCGCGTCGACATTGTCGAGCGTCCGGATGACGGTGTTGAGCGAGTCGATCGGCTTCATCTTGACGCGTGTCAGGACCGTCTCGTCGACGCGATTGCTCACGATGGCCCCTGCCTCCTCGCGAACGTTCTTGAGGGTCTCGTTGATTTTCTTGACCGTGTTCACGGTCACGTTCGCCTCCCCCTGGTAGGCATCGTAGACATCCTCGACGATGTCTTCATATTCCTCGAGGAACTGTTCACGGTTACCTGCCTGGATGATTTCCTTCCCGATGCGACGGATGTGGCGTGTCAGATCGCCCTCCTTCGAGAGCGTCATGGCAGTGAACAACGCGCTCTTGACGCGCTCATATTCCTCCTCGTCCTTCTCCTTGTTCAGGATGAGCATGACCTCCTGGAGCGGGCCGTCGAGGTCGAGGTCACGCGCCACATAATACTTTCCTTCCGCGTTGATGAAGACGAGGAAGTCGACCATCAGGTTCGCCTTCTTGAGCATCTTCTTGACGTCGGTCTCCGTCTTGTTCGTGTTCGTCGCGTATTCCTTCACGGTGAAGTATTTGTTCTTCTCGATGTCGTTGTAGACCTCGACCAGGTTGTCGATCGCGTTGTAGTCGACCGGACGCTCCTCCCCATGCTGCAGGTTGAGCTCGAGTCGCTTGATGTCGACGGCCGAGAGGCCTTCAGAAGGGTCGAGGATGACCGCGTCGAAGAACGACGTCTTCCCCTCCCGCTTCAATTGACGCAGGCACGTGAAGCGACGGTTCCCGTCGACGACCGTCCCGTCATTCAGGACGACGCCCGGTAGACGTTGCCCGAACAATGCGATGTTCTGTTTCGTCTTGTTCAACGCAGAACTGTTCGAGTCGACGATGAACTGTTCGACGAGGTCGTTGTACTCCTTTTTCGAGAGGGTCTGGATGTCGTTCCCTTCCGACTCGTATCGGTTCATCGAACTGATGATACGTCCGTTCTGACGGTTATAGAGCAGGAGGTCGAGCGGTATCTGATAGACCGGATAACTCTTCGTCTGGCCCTTGATCGTCAGCTTTCGCGTCCCGTCCGTCAAGGAGATGCTTTTCTTGATTTCTTGTTGTAGGTCGATCGTATTATCGAAGTTCATAGCTTGTGATTCCTCCCAAAATTCTTGTGTGACAATCCCATGATGGCCACTTCGTCTCATCTAAATCTTACACATATATTGAAAATAAAGACAATCCATTTCATCAGAAAATCCACAAAATGCTTGAATTTTATAACTATACCCCTATTTTTTCCGGAAGACGCAAACAGACACCCTCTCAACGGATGCCTGTCTTCTTCGCAGCGCCTCAGCGCAGATATTGCTCGAGCGCGAGCCGGATGATGTCCTCCGGGCTGCTGCCCTCTTCCTTCGCACGTTCCTGTAGGTTCTTCAACAACGGATCGTCGTCGCCGAAGTCGATCCGAAGCTTGACGGGACGACTCTTGGTAGGCTGCTCGATGACACGACGCTCCTTGCGGTCGCCTAGCATCCGCTTGACCTCGCGGAGCTCCTCCCGCGTCATCTCGTAGACGGTCTTCTCCCCGTCCCCGACCTGGTATGTACGCCCCTCGAGCATGACCGCCCGTGGGTCCTCCGGCCAGGACAGCAGCTCGGCGAGCTTCGACGCCGTCAGCTCCTCCTCGACCGCGCGGACGAGCAACTCCTCGCCGAACACGTTCCAGAACGAGACGAAGCGGCTCACCTGTGACTGCGACAGGCCGATGCGCCCGACGAACTCGAGCCATCCGCCCTCCTCCTGCCGGAAGCCGTCACGCGTCCCCTCGTAGCGGAAGATGGCGTTGGCGTGCGCGAGCACGCGGCACTTCTCGACGAAGCTCGTCGCATGGATGGCATCGATGTGGTTGTAGTACTGGACCAACCCGTCCATGTTCTCGGGTAGCTTCTTCGTCACGACGCGGGACAACGAGGTCGCGGACAGGGATTGATACGGGTTCGCGACGCTCGTCGGCGAGGAGAACTTCTTGACGGCGTCGACCTTCTCCCCACGTGCGTCCGTGTTCGGGTTCGTCGCCTCAGGGAGCGCGCCGTTCGCCTGGAAGCTCGAGAACTTCGGTGCGTTCTTCTTGCGACTCATAATGCGAGCACCTCCTCCGCGAGCTTCAGGTACGCGTCCGTGGCCGGACCCTTGTGGTCGATGACCGGGCGGGACTCACGCTGTAGCGACTGTACCTTCACCATGTATGGGATCGTCGTCAACACGGGTATGCCGACTTCCCGTCCGAGGTCGACGAGTTCCTCGACCGTCGTCAGGTCCCCACGCGAGCGCGTCCCGACCATCGTCGGCACGAAGGCCGCGATGTGGATGTCCTCCTTGTAGCGTCTGATTTCCTCGAGCTCCTCAGGTGCCGTGTAGACGGCGTCCATCGAGAACTTCTGCATCTGTACCGGCATCACGATGATGTCCTGTGCGACCAATGCGCAGCGGGCATAGGGGTTCAGGGCGGACGTCGAACCCGGGCAGTCGATGAGGCAGACGTCGAACAATTCCTCGACGCGTGCGAGCTCTTCCCTCAGGCGGAACTCATAGCCCATCTGGCTCGTCAGGCCGGTCGGCGAGGCGGAGCGACGCGTCGGTACGAGATGGACCGTCCCCGTCTCGTACTCGCAGTTGACGATGACCTGCTCGATCGGTGCGTAGTATGGGTCATCCTCGTTGATCAGACAGTCGAGCAGCACCTTCCCTGGATAGTCCTCGGTCAGCCCGAGACCATTCGAGGTCGACGCCTGGTCGTCCGCGTCGATCACGAGTACACGGAGACCCTCCCTGGCGTAGGCATGTGCGAGGTTGATCGTCGTCGTCGACTTCCCGACCCCGCCCTTACGGTTGTATAACGCGATTTTCTTCATGGTCTCTCTTCCCCTTCCATCTCACCTGAGCCCTCCACGATGTCGTGGTCGAGCGATTCCTCTATCAATCGTGACAAATATTCGCTGATGCTGAGCCCTCGTGCGCTCGCGAGCGCATGGAGGCGTTCCGATGTGTCCGTCGGCACGCGTGCCGACAGGACCGTCGACGTCGTCTTCTTCTGACGGAAGGCGCTGACCTTCACGCCCGACGTGGTAGAGCGGCTAGCCCGGAGTTCACGTACGGTCGCCTCCTCTATCGGTTTCCGCCCGCCTTCCACGGGTAGGCCGTTGAGCACGACGTCCTCCGGGTCCTCGACGTACATGAGCTCGAAGATTTTCGAGGCCGGCAGCTTCCCGAGCGACTCCTCGAACGGTTGGAGCGTGTCATAGGCCTTGACGTACCTCGAGGCGAGCGAGTTCGACATCTGGACCGTCTCGAGGAACCCTTGCCATTCCTTTCCATCGTGCATCTCCGACTTCGCTATCGAGAGGCGTTTGCCGATCTCGAAGACCGATATCGTCTGCACGCGCGCGAGCTCCTTGATCTCAATCGCGAGGTTCTCGAGGTCCTTCGACACGGGGAGCTTCTGGACGACGGAGCCGATGTCCGTCAACCCGCTCCGATACGGATGTTGCTCCTGGGGCTTGATCTTATGGATTTGCTTGTTCCGTGCCTTCATGCGTCCTTCCCTCCCTCGACCATGCGACGGGCGAGCTCTCTGAATGGTGCGGCGAGCTCTTGCCCTTCCTTCGACTTGTACTGCAGCACGCTCTTCCCGTTGTCGGCGGCCTTCTCGATGAAGGCTGCACGTCTGACGGATGGGAGCACGTCGAGCCCCTCCTCCTCTGCGAGTCGTCCCATGGCCTCCGCGTAATCGCGATCGGCCTTCAGTCCCGCGTCGAAGGCGACCGGCATGATGCCCGTCAGCTCGAGCGAGTCGTTATAGTACTTCTTCACCTGCCGGATCGTCCGGATGGTGCTCCCAAGCTGGTCGAAGACGAGCTTCTTCGGCATGAAGGGCACGATGACATGGTCCGCGCAGGACAGGACGACCTTCGACAGCTCGTTGATCGACGGGACGGAGTCGAGGATGATCCAGTCGAACTCCTCCGCGAGCGGTGCGAGCAGATCCTTCAACAGGAAGAGTTTGTCCTGTTCCGATATCAGGTTGATGAGTCGTGCGTTCCGTTCGTTCGAGGGGAGAAGGCTGATGTTGTGTCTCTCGTCGTCGAACAAAATCTCTTCGATGGCGAGTCCGCGCGCCTGGACGTCGAAGAGCGTCATGTATTTGATCGTATCGGACTCCTTCAGCATCAGCTTGCTGAGGGAACCTTGTGGATCGAGGTCCACGAGCAGGGTGCGTTGTCCGAGTTCACCGAGTGCATGCCCCATGTTGAGGGAACAGGTCGTCTTCCCGGAACCTCCCTTTGATATGTAGAAAGTCAGAATGTTCATCATCTCTCCCCTTTCTGTCTCCATCATCACATACGAGAGGATTGAAGACAATCATTTTTATCGTTCGATATCGTTTTTTTATGAAATTAATATGTATACACTATATTTAAGTTGTATACGTTTCGATGTCGAAATGTATACAACATGTTTTTTAGTCTTCTCGAACTTCGATCACCAGAGAGGGGTTCTCCTCTCCAAGATGATGACATGAGGGTTAACCAGATTATCATCATTACAGACATTCTAGGAGATTGAAGGGATTAAAAAAGAATTAAAAAGAATTGGAAAACGTGAATCGATCATGGAGCCCGTGATACCAACGTTCCCTTTCGAAATCGAAGTCCGATAAAGAGACATGATGATTTGGAGAAGTTCGCCTTTATCTGGATTATGCGCCCTGACTGCTCGTTTTCGTTCAATATGAGTCGTTTCTCTGCATCCACTAGCTTTTTTTATGTCCTGTATATTTGTTTTTTTTCCTGAACGGTATGACACATTCTAAAAATCGTCTGGACGGATATCCTGGATGCGGAGACTCTCTTTTTCGAGGCCGATGACGCCGATATCAGGGGTGATTTGCCTCGTTTTCATCATTTTTTTCAGAAAAGGGCATGACAAATAGACCATCATGCGATGGCCAATTTTTCCGAGAGTCGTCTCAGACGCTCATTGAGATAGAGGACCGGGGACTGGAAGAAGAGACTATAGACGTCCGTCTCCTGCAGGCGTTCGCCGTAGCGGAGGAAGTCGTTCCGGATCGAACGCAGGACCTCGTCACAGGCCTCGAACCCGTATGTGTCGCTGAGCGACTTGAGGGAGGACTGCGGTACCTCGAGCAGGTCGAAGTCGACGAAGTCACGAGCCACCTCACGAAGGTCGAACCAACCGATGAGCGTGCTCGCGCGTTCCGCCTCGCGGATGCGTCTGCTGTCGACCTGCTCCCCGATCTTCATCTGGAACATGAGCGGACGTGTGACGGTATGTATGCGTCGCTTGAGCGAGATGTTGTCCTTGACGGCCGACAGGAAGTCCTTCGTGTCCTCGACGAGTTGCACGTCGAAGAGGCGTGAGAGCTGGTCGAGCATGCCCTTCACCGCGAGACGATGGCCACAATAGCGAGGGAGGAAGCCCTTCACCTCGTCATAGGTGAGGATGGCCTTCTCCTGGGATTGGACATGGATGTCCCGTTCCACCTGCACGAGGGCACGCAATGCCACGCGCAGGATGTTGACGTGGTCGATCTCCATGAGATGACGGATCATCCCACACCAGATGGAGGTATATCCCGTCTTCGAACCGATACTGCCGGATTCTTCCGTGAGGTCACGATAGTTGGAGAGGTAGTCGACGAGCTCGATCGATAGGACGCCGGTGAAATGGAATTCATACCGGACGAGTCCTGCCTCCTCGAACAGACGGAGGTTGTCGTGCAACGAACGGACGGAGGTCCGGGCATGGTCCGCGAGAGTCTCGCTCTCGACGAGGGACAACATGCCCTTGTCGTCACAATGCGAGAGAAGCGTGAGAAGATGACGGATCCGCGACTTCGTCCATTTCAGGGCGAGGAACGGTCCTGGGATGTTATAGTGATGCTGCTCATACATATAGCCTTCTTCTCGTTTCGTCCAACGCGTCAGACCGCTCATGGCGATCAATACCTTGTTCGCGACCAATACGTGTCTGTTCTGCTGATTCACCGACATTGCCTACACCTCCCCTACTCTGGACTATTAAGCCTAGTATCCTGTCCTTGAGGAGAACTGTCAAAACGCGTCTCCGGTACGGTGAAAAACGACCAATGCGCCAGAAACGTTGATATGAAGCCGTTTCCAGGGGGAAAAAAGATGTCATTTCGGTACGGTCGAAAACGACCAAAACCGAAGGAATCCCCACATGAAGCCATCCACGGCCCCTCTTCGCCAGTATTTTCAAGGCTTTCTGACTGATGGATGTCGCTCCAGTACGGTGAAAGGCGACCAGAACGCCGAAAGTGTCGTTCCGGTACGGCGCTGGGCGACCAGAACAAGAAAAAGTGTCGTTCCGGTACGGTGAAAGACGACAAATCTTGTCGCGGGATGTCCTAAAAAAAATTTGAGAAATCCCAGGAAATCTTAAAGATGTCGCTCCGGTACGGTGAAAGGCGACCAATACTTCAAAAGTGTAGTTTCAGTACGGTGAAAGACGACCAAGATAGTGAAAGTGTCGTTCCAGTACGGACGAAAACGACAAAAAACGTTTTGATTCGTCCGATGAATGTCATTCTGGTACGGAAATGGACGACCAAAATCGAAAATTGGTCGTTTTACGACATATTTCGACAAACGTTTCTGATGTAGATCTTTTTCTGGTCATCCTTCTCGAGAGATAGAATTAAATAAAGTAAGAACATATGTTCTTATTTTAAAAATAGACGCTTCTTCAATCATTGATCGTCATGAATCTGACGATCATGGTTCGCTACCGATATCCGTATGTAGGGTACGGCATCCGACGACCAATTTCGTGATGATGGAATCAATCATGATTTTTTCATCATCAGGATTCCATCATCCAGAAGATTGATGCTCATTCATATGTAGTTGCTCGATGAAGCATAGAAAAAAGAGCGTTCGGATGAAAATCCGGACGCTCTCCTTCTATTATATACATCTGTCACTTTACGGACGCGTCCGTCCCCATGACCGTCTCCCTCAGAGAAGTAGTACGTTGCTGCGGTCGTCGAGCTCCCACCGCTCGAGCGGATGGAAATAGAGGAAATAATAGTCCCCTGAACGGTGCCAGTCCTGGATGATGAAGTCGAGGTCTTTGATCCGGTCGAGGTTCGTCTCGAGCTCCTTCAGGTTCTCGGCCTTCCGACTCTTGTTGAAGCGGATGGAATGGGTGAACTGTCGCCAGTGCCGCTTCGCCGGCATCTCCTCCTTGAGCTGGAAGGAGGTGAGACGTTCCTTCTGCAGGACGAAAGATAGATGATAAGCGAACGTCCCCTTCAGTCGTTCGATCTGTTCCCCGTAGATGCTGATGATCTGCTGCTTGAGCAGGTCGTCATAGACCTCCTCCGAAACGGTCACGGTGATCTGGGTGTCGCGCTGGATGGCTGACGCCCCGCTGATCTTGACGGAGGAGAACAGACCAAAGATGGAGAGGTCCCCTTCCTCGTTCCTGACGGCGACGCGATAATAACCGAGCTTGACGAGACGCTGCGTCGTCAAGGCATAGCTCTTCCCACTATCGTTCCCGTAGATCTTCTTGACCAGCTTGGAGATCGGGAAGACAATCTTCCGGTTCGTCTGGAACGTCATGTCGCGATAGGACAGGATTTCGTTGAACGCCTCGAAATCGCGCGAATCGAGATCAGGGACCTTCCCGTCGAGTTCGGCGAGGAACTCGTTGCTGACGAGGACGGATAGATTGTTCGGCACGCCCTGCTTGTACTTCGGTACGACGGCAGAATAGTCATGCAGGTCGAGCGAGAGGTCCGTCACCGTCCCCTCCCCTTGGCTGAACTTCTCGGTCGTGTTCTTCATGCGATCGGCCAGTCCGAAGAACGGGACGGTGATCGAGGTGGACGTCGCGACATGCGCCTTCGGCTGGACGCGCTTGAGGCCCTTCGCGACCTCCCCGATGACCATCAGGATGTCGGTCCGCATGGTGCTCGTCCGCTGGTTCTTCGTCTTCTGTCCCCAATGTGGATACGTATGGATGAGAAGGTTGTTGTTCTCTGCCCACTCCTCTAGCTCGCGTATATGTTCCTGCATGAGGTCCTCTACGCTGTCGGCAGAGAACTTTCGTTGGAAGCCTTCCTTCCCGGAGATGTCCCAGAACTCGAGATACATCTTATGGAGTCTCCGTAGCTCCTTCATCGGTCCCTTGTTCTCGACATAGTTGCGGATGGCGGACCGGACCCATCTTCTCTTCAGTTTCTTGAACGAGTAGTAGCGGAGCTTCGTGTAGACGTCCTCCTCGTTCTGGAACTCGTAACATTCCTCATAGAGCTGATTGACGTATGCCTCGACGTCGACGATGTCGATCGAGGTGAGATGTTCGGTGACGTCGTTCTCTAGCAGCGTCTTGGCTGCCTGAGAGACGACGAGTTGTCGGTGTTGGACGGATGATGAGCTGTCCATTTTACATCGCCCCCCCTTTTTCGATACGTCTAGCATATCACGTCCTAGGATGTACGGGGAAATCAGAAAAAAGTATGCGCCGGCGCATACTTTTTGAGAGATACATCGGCCTTGCTACATCTAGGATCTGTGCAAACTCATCCGCTTCGTGAAGTCATCTTCCTTGATTGTTTGAAGCCAAGGAATGATTGATCTATGCATGGAACGATCAGCCGGATTCGAATCCGAATATTGAATCATAAGATGACAGATGCATCGTTAGGATGAGTAGGCGAATGTGAACAAAAAAGTATGCGCCGGCGCATACTTTTTCTGAAGCTCTTCATTCTCATCGACTGCCCTCAGATTTATCAGCGTCTGATCTTTTCGACGAAAAGTGTGGACTATGAGTTGTGGGTGTAGATCAAGAAACCATTAGTCGTCCTGATCGAGTGTCGATTTCGGGATGGACATCACAAGAGACGACGTACTATATCAGCATGAGGGAGAAAAAAGTATGCGCCGGCGCATACTTTTTTCTGTTCCTTGTAGTGCATTCGATAAAAAGGATGTATCCATGTCGAAGGACTATATCAATCCGAGTCTACGCCTGGAGATAAGTCATCGTTCGTCTGATGTGTCACGTCCTGACTTCATGAATCCACTGAAATGGATGGAGTCACGATCATCCTCACTACGTCTAGTGGAGACGACGATAGGTAAGGGTTGCCTGCGAGCATGACCCAGGAATACCCGGATGGACGAATCCCTTCTGATGATGTTTCACGTGGAACGAGATGACGTGAACCGTAAAACGTCCTCGTGAGGAAAAAAGCTTCGATCATCCATAAGGATTCATTGATGGAGCGATATACATGAGTCGGAATCATCCTCGACTAGCTACCCGACATCTGAGGTGAAAAGTATGCGCCGGCGCATACTTTTCATAAATCTTTCACTGCATGACAGATAGGACTCAGCATGTCCGTGTGACTGATGCTCGACGAAAGACACAATGACTCAAGACGACCACGGAATCGAAAGGGTCGGACTCGGATATCGATAGTCAAGCCATGGACCACGCTTTTTGGGGAAGGGATTGTAAATCGGTTCTGCATGGTTGCCATCGGATAGGTAAGAGAGCGGAAAGTATGCGCCGGCGCATACTTTTTCTTATTTCACGTACCATATTAGTCTTTGGTGTTTCATCGTTCATGGAGGATTGCTGGACCCTGTATCGAGGGCTAGGCACATCATCAATTTATTTTAAGAATCGAGTGAGACGTATGAACGAACCCCCTCTCCGTTAGTCTGATTAATCGAATGAGGGAGGGGATGAGAGACGATGGACAAATAGAGAGAGGGGAGGGCGAGTATGAGGGAAGGACCTGCACGATGTTTCACGTGAAACAAGGTGATGGACTGCGTCGAGTATCTTCGTGATGTCCATGGGCGGAAGGAAGTGGGAGTCGATTATATGTGTAGACTGACACGTGGAAATCGGCGAGGTCGATGGGACGTCGTTCAAGGGGGGCGACCGGTCCTCTTTCACGGTCTTAATTCACTAAGCATTTCATGGCGACTGAAAAGTATGCGCCGGCGCATACTTCTCGTCTCATCGTCTCGCCATGAGGCATGCAGGCTGTCCGTACGGCCACGATTGACGTTCCATGATCAACAGTCGGGCAAGGGGATGGAGATGAGCAGGGTCATGCATGCGCCACCGAAGAGGCCGAGAGAGAAGGAAAAAAGTATGCGCCGGCGCATACTTTTTTTACTTCCCGTCCCCATATACGTGTCGGAAGAAGGAGTCCTTGTCGGAGAAGATCCGCGATAGTTCGTCCGAGACGTATGTTTCAGTCCTCTTGAGGATTCTCATGACTCGCTCCTCCATGAATGGGAAACCGTAACGTTTCTCCAATCGATGAAGATAACCATCGATCGACTCGCCGTCTTCGACGTGTGAGGACAGGAAGTCCTCGACAGTGTGACGGATACGAAATTGATTCCGATAATAGACCTTCCCTCCAGGTATGTCCAGGGAGCGGAGCAGGGGGCTCCTGCGCAACATACTCTCGAAGAAGATGGAATCGAAGCCTAGTCGATAGACCGCGTGGCCTTGTCCCAGACTCGATGCCATCGCTGCACTGATGAACTCCTCGCGTGGAAGCATCTTGAGAAGCCATGGGACGTAGCCCTCAAGGTCCGAAGGGGACAAGCCCGAGCCGATCAACCGGGACACGTGGAGATGGACGTCCGTCTCCACCTCCACGTACGAGACGTCGTCGAGCAGGAGGGGACGGATGTATCGCTCCCAATGGGCATGCGGATGACCACTCGATGAGGAGGCCGCCTCGACCAGGTCCCGGACGTTCACGAAATCCGGACGGGGCCCTATCAGTTCCTCGATGAACTCACGTCTCGTCCTCACCCCCACGGCGATCTCATCACGAGAGAGGACGTGTAGTGCATCCGACCGGTGTTTCCGCCCGAGTATATGTCTCATCTCCATCGGCGACCGGATGTCGAGCGCATGTACCTCAGGGGACGACAGGTCGTAGATGACACGGGGCGTGAACACGCCACGTAGCCCATCCAACTTGGTCGACAGGAGACCGGAGAGGGTGTCCGCGGCATAGGGGACTCGCAGACGGCGGACGTATCCCTCGGTACGAACAAGATGTGGGGAGGCACGGACGGAGTCCTTCACGAGCGCCTTCGTGATCCCCAGTGCGTCGACATGCCCGTGAGGATTGACGAGGCTGGACATCCGCTTCGCATCCCTGACTATGGACGTCTCGTCGATGGCGGCGTGACGATCCGCCGTCAGAGAGAGCAGGATGTTCTCGACATCGTAACGTCGGACCATCCCCGTGGCGGGACAGACATACGCCGCAATCATGCGGAGGAAGCGAGATAGTTGACCCGCATCGAGGCTTGCGACGAAATCCTTGGATGACGTCTCCGTTCCCCCGCGCCCATGTAAAAGCTCGAGATAGCGGTCCACGCTTCTCGGGACGGCGAAGACGTCCTGGAACGTGGTGCTCTCCATGGCGTACGTGCCGAACGTCTCACCGTAGAGATGGTTCTCCAGGATCCTCGCGTTCGGCAGTCCCTCCACGAGGGTGCGTAACGACTCGAGGGTCCCCGCGTCGGCCGGTCCGCCCTCTCGGAGATATCGGACCAGGACATCGTCGCCGTCACGTTGCCTGATGACGGAATCGAGCGGGTATAGCTCATCCTCCCCTCCGTCGCCGGGGAAGGGAAGGACACGGAGACCTTCCTTTACATCATCCGTCTGGTTCGCCCGGTTCTCCTCGAACAGTCCGAGCTCCTCGATGGCGCCGATGATGTTCCGATAGAGGGTAGAGGAGCCCTCCCCACGTGTCCGTTCGCGGAACTCGAGGAACGACATCGAAGAGAAATCGACGAGCATGAATCCTCGTCTCAGTAACAGTGACTCGACCGCGGCATACGGGACGGGATGTTCCCAGGATATCGTCAGGTGATAAAGATTCGCCCGCCGGCAGAGCTCACGACACGTCTCCGCACCGAGATCATCGACCATCCGGAAGAGGATCCTGGATTTCTCAGGGGACAAGGGGATGTGTCTCCGTATGACCGGGTCCAATACGTCTTCGAGCCTGACGCCAATCTCACATAGAGAACGGAGTGCCGTATAGCCGCTTATGCCCAACGCCTCCATCTCACGTTGCATCAATCCGAACAGCTCATAATAGCTCCATCCTTCTGGGCGTCCAATGGTATTCATGTGAAATCTCCTCCTCATCAAAAGAAGCATTGAGAGACGATACCTTCCATACATCGATTATAAATCGCGGACGATAGGACGGCCATAGCGTACGGATACGGGCGACAAGTTTTTTGGTCCTGACCGTTACTTTCTTCATATAAAGTCATATAATGGATGTATGAGAAAGTATGGAAGGTGTATACCCTCCATCTATGAAAGGATGTCATCAGGAATGTACCAGAACACGAACGACCTTCTGTTCCCAGAACTCATAGGGGTGGACCTGGAGGAAATATCGAGAGCATACGGATTGAATCCGGATCTCAACAAGAGCAAGGCACGCTTCACGAACGTGGCGAACCGGATGGTGTGGTCGGTAAAGGACGAATTGGAACGCCTTCGGATAGAGTCCGGAAAGATCGAGCTCTCGATCCGTACGATCAACCTGACCGAGAAGGGGCGACCGATGGAGCTGAAGCCTCTCGATACCATCGACTTCCTGGAATGGGTCGAGAAGCCGTGGGAGGAGAGCCAGATATATCGTCGATTCAAGGAGACGTTGTTCGTCCTGTTGACGTTCCGTACGGACAAGCAAGGACGCACGATCTTCATCGGTGACAAGTTGTGGTCGATGTCGGAAGATGAACTGCAAGGGCCCATCAAGCAATTCTGGAGACGCGTGAAGGATACGACAGTGGAAGGCATCGTCATCACGCCGGTCCAGCAGACGAGCAGGGTGATCATGAAGAACAACCTCCCGAAGCAGCAGGATAACAAGATCCTCCATGCGAAAATCAGAGCATCGAACGCCGCTGACCTGTGCTCGCTACCGGATGGTCGTACGATCTCGAAGCAAGGAGTCTGGTTCAATGCCAGCTACATCATGGAGTTGGTGAAGGACATCCATGGACGGGAGACGATCATCCGGACGAAGAAGGGGGAGAGTCGTACGAACCTGGAAGCAAGTCAGGCTGCAACGATTCAGTCCGACCTGAACGAGGACGGCTATCCTATCGATGATTTCATCGACATCATCCGCCGTACGATACCGTCGTATGACAAACGACGACTGACCGCAGCCGATGCGGAGCTGCTCGGATATCGGGTCGATGATCAGCTGGCGATCCGACTACGCCATCCGAGCTCGACGGCGTACCTCGAACAGCTCATCTTCTCGAGCGACTATGTCCGTACCGAGCAACATCGGGTCCTCCGCACGGACATGGCCGGACGATTGTTGAAGAACCTGGAGCGAAATGCACGGCTTATCCTCCTCGACAAAGGTTTCTACATCACGGACCGCTGTCTCTCACGCGCAGGCGTCTCGGAGAAGGACATCGTTGATTACAGGGAATCGGTAGAATCGTATGTAACCGAAGGGGAATTCTTCACGCTCGTCTCGTTGCGGAAGGACGGATTCACTCATCCGCTCGAAGAAATAGGATTCGAGGACCTGTTCTATGAGAGCATCCTTCTACGTATCGGCGTGCTCAAGAGTCTGCGCATCGGGAAGTCGAACGTGTTCATCAAGACACTCAAGAAGCCTCATCCGGATTCGTTCATGGAATGGTTGATGGGGGAGGACGATGTCTTGTCGATGGATGAACTTCAATCGAGAGCATCTTCGCTGCTGGCCATCTTTATGGCAGAGGATGATTTGATCACCATGGTGAATCGCAGTAACCATCACTACTCTAAAGAATTCGAGAAGGTCTACAGCAGTCACGATGCGTATCTGGATAGCATCTACGATAAGGGGGATTTGTCATGAAACAAATGATGCACTATGTTCTGTCGAATGATGGGAATGAATTCGAGCGCGGGAAGATCGAAGCGATCGGAGAGTCTGTCTATGAGATGACAGAATATGTCGTCGAGAGACTTACCTCGCACTTCGGACATCGATTGGAATTTGATTTCGTCGATGTCTCCAATGAATGGACGTTCGTGGCCGAGGACGAGGAAGAAGGCTCCCATACCATCCGTTTCGCTCCCGAAGGAATCCATGCGGATAAGTTCGGCATCGAAGAATGAGGTCGTAAGTTTCTCTGGACGAGTGTATAGACGAAAAAAGTATGCGCCGGCGCATACTTTTTTGTGTTGCTTTTAACATTGCCGATGTGGGATGAGAGGGACCCTGGATTTCATCGACTCTCTTGCTTCACGTCCTCATACCAGAACAAGGAATAATCCATCATGATCGAGGCTTCATCGATTTGCCTGAGCATGGTCGTGATGTTGCCACGATGATAGCTCCCATGATTCGCTACGTGTAGGAGTATCTCCTCGGTAGAGGTCTCCCGAGAGCCGGACCAAGGATTATCGACCATGATGGTATGGTCGAGGTCGGATCGTGTTTCGATGAGCGAACGATATGAAGCAGTCGATTGATCAAATGCGTGCTTAAACTCCGCGACGCTGAATGTTTCTGTGACCGCGAGACGACCCATCGACTCTTGTAACGCCTCCTGCAGCCCTGTGCCTTCTAGGACCTTCAGCCACATCATATCCACCGCATGGACATGACTGATCGTCTTAGTGATGCTAGGATAAGAACTCTTTACTTCCTTAGTCATCACGTCCGCCGGTAAAGAAGCAAGATGATCCAATAATGCCTGCATCGCCCATCCATGATAGTCATACATCGTTTTTCCTGCATCCATTCCAATCTCTCCTCAACTCATATTCTGTAACCTCTTACGATTTTAATTATAAAAAAGGATATATGACAACTGATCGTCATACATCCTCATAAAGATTCACGATTTTTTTTGCTTCATTTTTCAGAACGTCCTGTAGGTAGAGGGGGCTAATGACCACGACACCTGATCCCAGTCCGAGTAGGATTGAAATCAACCATTCCGCATCCAGTGGGACAGGTAGGGATAGTTCCATGGTAAAGCTCCCATCCTCCTCCTGGAACATCGATTGATGTCGAAAATGGTTCAGTACGAGGTTGACCGATTGAGGATGTACACGTAAGGTCACAGACTCTCTCAAAGGGTCTACTAAGGGAGCATCGGGCCGAAGAGGGTGTTTGGTCTCGATTGGTGTTGATAGTTTTCCGAGATTTAGCATATGTGACACCTTGAATTCTCGATAGTCCTCTCTCAGATGACAATATGCATAGAGATACCAGGTTCGAAATTTGTAGTGGAGAGAGAGTGGATCTACCTCCCGGAAGGAACGTTCCTTCCGGGCACTGACGTATTGAAATTGAACCCTTCTCGAGTCTTTTATGCTCCGCTGTAGTGTTATCAAGAAAGATGGATCGATGGTCTGATGACTAAGATTGATATGCATGCTGTTCTCTTGCTCTGCTTTCGTGAGGACGGACAGACGGTCGAGTGTCTTTTCTAAGTCCTTGTCATTCAATTGGTCGGACAGGCTCATGATTAGTGCCAATACATCCATCATGGAAGATGCATCCAAGAATGTCTTGTCCCATTTATAGTTCTCGATCATGCCGAAACCGCCATTCGTCCCATGATAGGAAATCACAGGAATGCCAGCTGCACTGATTGTCTCGATATCCCGATAAATCGTCCTCTGAGAGACATCCAACTCCTCAGCTAACTGTGAAGCAGAAATGGTTGAGCGATGAAGTAATTTAAAGATGATAGCTAGTAAGCGTTCAAGTTTCAATGTATTCTCCTTTATGTCAAAAACACAGAGGTAGTTTTTTTGTGTTGCTTCTTTCGATTATAGATGATTTATTCTCGTTTGATGATTGAAAAGCACTTTAGTATCTCAAAAACAAAATACAAGACAAAAAGTATGCGCCGACGCGCATACTTTTTGTTGTTTCATTGACGATATGTATGCCGGTCAATGTAAAATTTAGGGTTTCGTACGATAAACAAAGTATGTTAGACTTCAGGTCAATTCAGCTATACATTCTATCTATGGTAAAAGGAGAGTGGAAGAAATGAATCAGGTCTCGTTCTTAGGGGTTTTAGGTAATATCTTTTTTATCATCATCGTTCTCTATTTTATCTACAAAATGATTCAATACATTCGACTGAAATGACTCTCCATTACATATAGCTTAGATTAAATGAGTAAGATGTAATGATTTACAGAAAAAATACTCTATATGATGTGTTTTGTGTAATAGTGAATAACAAAAATCAAAAAGCGTGCGCCGGCGCACGCTTTTTGATTAAAGCAGAATGAAATGATGTCTCTATCATCATTATTTAGATAGTGGACGTTCAAGCGTTAACAATTCATCATCTAATGAAGAGAATTGGTTTAACACCGCTGCATGAGCATCCTGAATGCCCACATTGTAAAAATGGACTGCGATGGACTCTTTGATGAAATCGAAAACACGTTCAGCAGCGAACTCAGATAATTCTTCGTCACGCTCTTCTAAGAAAAAATCTTGAATGGACTGAATAATTTGTTGGTGCTGTTCTTTGTTAAACCGATCAAACATGACGACACTTCCTTTTGCTTTAATAATGTCTAACCTAAAAAAACTATACGGGAGGTCGTCTTGAAATCACAGACTATACTTTGGCAAAGAAAAATGTACACGCCTTTGATTAAAGAGTTTCTTTCAATTTTTGCAACATCCCATACCAGCCTTGGGACATGAAATTACGAACTTGACCTTGTGGTTGCTTTACCTTCGGGACAAGATCATTCGCATTTTTCCAACCGCTATGATTCACCGTAAAGATTGTAAGGTCATTTATTGTACTTAAAGAAAAAGTTACAATCCATCCATCCTCATCCGAACGGAATGACAATTCTTTCTCTGGCAGTACGCTGAGTACTGTACAAGGAGATGGACCAAAAGGGGATTGAAGATGAAACTCATATCCTGGACGTGCAATGAGATCATTCGGCATAAACCATTGTGATAGAGAACGAGCGGTCGAGATTCGATCCCAGACCTCTTCAATAGGAGCTTCAATGGAGACCGAATGATTGATGTCTTCTACACCTTGATTCATGATATATTACCACCTAATCATTTTTTATTGATTTCATAAAGTAAAGTTGGATAAGAAAAAAAGATACATGTATGAAAAATACGACATGCGAAAAAGATCTGACAAAGAAATCAGTTCCAATCACAAGCATTCCCGTCGTTATCACGGTCTAAGTCATGAGGATCGTTGACAGGACCTCCGGCAGCCAGATAAAAATCTTGAGCAGCCTGTGCGCTTGAAAAATCACCACAATCTCGATCTGCGCCATTCGGATCGTATTCTAACTCTGTTGCGACTTCTTCTTCTACATATTCTTCTTCAGGGATTTCCTCGTACTCCTCGTCAGCAAGGTTTTCCGATTCTTCCATCAAAGTTTCAATACTTGCTAAGGATGACTGGAGTTCATCCACTTTCTCTTCGGCCGCGATTCGTTTTGTCTCTTCTTCTTTCAATTCACTTTCAAGGGCAGAACGTTTGTCTGCTTCCTCTTGATAACTTTCAACCGCTTGTAGGCGTAATTCTTCCTTGCGTGTTAACTCCTCTTTCAACTTTTTTATTTCTTGTTGCTGTTCTTTAAGCTTACGTTGTGTATTTTGCAAAGATGTTTTCAATTCCGTCGCTTCTTTTTTAAATGCAATTAACGTTTTCGAGTCTTTTGAAGAAGACTTGATTTCTGCATTTTGCGTCTCTGTTCCTTTCACCATATAGATAGAAATTGCAAAAGCGATGAAAACACCTAGCCAAACAACAACCACGGGATATTTGACAGGACTGCGAAGTCTTGGTTTGAAGTAGAAATATAGACCTAAAATAGTGATAAATAGACCAATGATACTCCAAAAGGTGATGGTAAACAGTAAAAGGTATACAATCGCAATCACGACAAGTAGAATTCCTCTACGAATCTGCATATATTCACCTCCTTTTTAATGAAATGTATACGTTATTTTTATTTTACAGCTTAGTAAGAAAAAAACATTAAATACACTAAATTTTATTTTCTTTTCATATATTTTTCGAATTAAAGATAACTTTGTTAAGAGGTAAACTACTAGTTTTTAATGATCTAGCGATAGGGATACATAAATTAAGTAGATGTAAGTAATTATTCAAATCATCATTAGAACCGATATCTTCTAAAATAAATGATGTGAAATAAGCCAAAATCACCTTATATCTACTTACATGTCTTAATTCTTTAGAAACACAAAGTAAAGAATTAGAATGTCATGGGTACGTCAAGCGTAAGTCATTGGATGTGGACAAAAGGAGTGGAACGGACGAACTGTATTGTTATAAGACTCAATTAAGATAGAAAAATTTTTAAAAATTGAAAACAGCATGTCATAAGGCGATGAGAAACCTTGAGCCATACTGTGACAATGGTCGATTATCTGAGAAAACACGATTAAATTTCTAGATGTAATTAAATATTTCAAAGTATGTTCAAGATTTGATCTATCAACACAGGTCAAAGAGAACTGCCTCTTATGTATGAATCCTGTGCTTACTCAGACATAGTAAAGACGGTTATTTCGAACGATCTCTGTCACTTTTAATAAAAAGACTAAGTATATTGATGACCAGTCCGATAAAAGAAATCGTCAGACCAAATTTTGTGCCTAACAGATAGCCATACCCAGTTGAACTGTATGCGATCATGATAGCGACTCCAAAAAGTATAATTGCAATTCCTAATAGTGAGTATTTCATTGTATACCTCCTTATATTAGGTCAAAGACCTCTAAATTTTACTATAGCGTATTTGAAATAGACTTCACTATTTTCATACTAATTGCATAAATAACAATTTATCTCATCGATAGGTGTGTTGCAAAATAAGAGGACTGAATAGACGATTTCGCTTGTTTTCAATCCTGTGCTCATACTTTTTAAAACAAATGAGATAGGATACCTTCTTATAAATTCGTAACCATAATAAAAAACATACTTATTTAGTAAAATATTTTATTTAAGTAATTTAGCTTAATCTTTTAATTCTTTTTGTTTTTGAAAAGAAAACTATAACATGTTGGTTTGCTATAAATTGATTAGAACATCCAGCGATGCCTCCATATTTCTCAATCCTTTAAATGGAGTGATTTAAGGATTTTTTTATTAATTCTATATTTTAGCCTTTTATTAAAAAGCGAAATTTTTATCATAAACAAAAGTAAGTCATATCAGTTATTTAAAATCAAACTGAAAGATTTAAAAAATAAGCGTTGACTTATCACTGTACTGACCATATCATACAGTTATAAAGTGTATTAGTGTTTTAATACAACATTCATTAAGAGAGGTGATGTTATTGCATTTTGATCAACGTACCCCGATTTATCTACAAGTACTTTATTGGTTTAAAAAACGTATTGTTATGGGCGAATTCAAAAGAGGGGAAAGTATCCCTTCGCGTCGCGCACTGGCAAATGAGCTTAAAATTCATCTGAATACCGCGCAAAAAGTGTATAAGGAACTGGAAGATCAACTGTTGATTACAACTGACCGTAACGTGCCGAGTAAGGTGACGCTGGACCAATCCATCATCGATAGAGCGCGAACAGAACTTCTCGAAAATGCAGTGAAGCAATTTGTGGATTCGATATATGCAATCCAGATTCCATTAGAAGAGGTCATCATTAATTTTGAGAAAGAATACAACATTCGAAAAAGGAGTGAGCTAAATGCTTGAAGTCCGTGGATTACGAAAGTCATATGGTCGAAAAAAGAATGTGTTGAACGATGTATCGTTCACTGTCCCGTTAAATCAACTGACCTGTCTCATCGGATTGAATGGGGAAGGGAAGTCCACCATCTTGAAAGCCATCATGGGCTTAGTCCCAGTAGATGCTGGAACAATCAAAGTGGATGGGAAAACGATACATGATTCCATCGCGTTTGTACCCGATCTTTCAACAATGCCTGGATACATGAGTGTCGGAGAAGCTATCGCTTATATGCGCGACTACTATCCGGATTGGAACCAACAAGTAGCAGAAGAGTTGATGGGGTTCTTTAAACTGATGGCGACAGACCGCATCGCCAATTTATCGAAAGGGAATAAAGCAAAGGTTAATCTATTGATTGGATTTGCGATGAATCGACCTTACTTACTGCTCGATGAACCGTTGGCTGGGATTGATTTATTTACGAAAGAACAAATTGCGTGGATCTTCTCTAGTCACTATATGGAAGGGAAGGGCATCTTGATGACGACTCATGAGATTGCAGAAGTGGAACATCTCATCGACCGCGTTATTTTTCTTCAGAACGGGACCATCATACAGGAAGATGACTCGGAAGAGATGCGTGAGCTTTACGGGAAATCAGTACAGGATCGAATGAGGGAGGTCTATCAGACATGAAGAAATTCTTTATGCTATCAAACGAGGAAATCAAGCGAAGCTTCAAACTATACCTTTCGATATTGACGATGTTAGTGATTGTTGAACTCACATCGGTCGTATATCAGGTTCTTCATTATCAATCCAAGCTGGAGGATTTGATGAAAAAAGAGCGACTTACGGAAATGGAAGCCGTTGATCAATTGAATGGACCGTTGACGTTTGGCGATGCGACCAACTACTTCAAGTACATGATTGCCATCGGTATCATGTTCACGATTCTATATGCCTTTCAAATTTGGTACCGCGATTGGTACGGCGAGTCCAAGTACATCTACCGTTTATTGATGCTACCGGGTAAACGCATCACGATCCTCTTATCCAAACTGACAACAGTATTAGTATTTGTATGTGGTTTCATGGGCATCCAGTGGATCACGATTCTTTTAAGTCGTCGACTCTACGAATGGTTACTCCCGGAACATTTACAAGCAACATCAAAAATCATCGGGGAGTCAGCTGCGTTGAACATGCTCTATACCTTCAATGTGATCGATACATTCGTCATTCTAGCGCTCGCACTCTTCGTCATCACGATGGTCTTCTTGTTCGTCTTGACGGAGCGGTCCTATCAAAAAGGGAAAGCTTTGCTGACGATCACAAAGGATGTAGCGCTCTTGATCGTACCATTCATTGCATTACGTTACTTATTTGATTTGACTAGCATTCTCATTCCGAATCAACAGGTATTCGTCTATCTTTCCTTTATTCTCATCTATTTTATATATATAAGTTGGAAATGTGTTCGACTACTGAACCATAAAGTATCTATTTAATCATTAGAAGGAGGAAGTCATGAGACGATATAAGGAAATGATCATCGTAGGAAGCATTGCTGGCGTCACCTTACTCAGTTATTTTGGTTACGCTGCAAGCATTAAAGGATCGGATTATGAAGTCGAGAGTATACGAAAAGAAAATGCAGAAGCTCTTAAAAAAGTAAACATCGAGATTGAAAATGGAGACATCAAGCCTACTCAATACAATATCCAATTGGACGGTCAAATTCATAGTGAGTCGCAGAACTATATCACAGGGTTGTTCAATAGCTATGCTGCAGACTTCCCTGCTGATTTCTATCGATTTCTTTCTAAGGAAGACGTATTTACTAGTGAAATGGGCTCGCGAACATACGGAATTGAAGTAAAGGCATCTCAGTTGAACTATCATTCTTATGACAGAAGTACACAGAAACAGTTTAAAAAGACGCTTTCTCATCGTTTAACGGTACCGGATCGTGAAATGGCTGACATCCGTGTCTTTCATCAAGACGGCATGAACGTATACGTCCAACGGGATGATCATGGAACAAAGGAAAAATCGACGGTGTTATTACTCAACCTTGCAAAAGGAAAAGTGGAGCCGCTTCAATCCGAGCAACTTAAGACTAATCAAGAACGTCATTATGTAGCAGTGAACGACTATGGAATTGTCTATCGTGAAATCGCATATGATGCGGAAGGGGTAGAAAAAGATAGCGCTTATTATCTAGATAACGGCAAAGGCATCAAACGAATCAAAGCACTTGATGCGTATGCAGCGGAAGGGAACTTTAATGCTGCTGAAAACAGCCAATCACTAATTGCTTACGGAGCATCTGACTCAGAAAAAAGTAAAAGTATTAAATGGAGCACCTATGACTTTAAAACAAATCAAGTCAAGCAACATAAAGTGGAAGGGCAGCATGCTTATCGCTTCAATGGCTCCTATACGATGATTGCGCAGGGAAAGCTATACCATATCGCTAATATCAATGATTCAGATTTCCAAGTCACGGTAGTCGATACGAAAAATGAATCGATTTCGTATCAAGGAATCATCAAAGATAAAAATGCTAAAAAGAATCGTTTGGTACAGGATGTCACTGTATCGGAGTAATCGTGATGGACTCATGATTCACCTCGTTTACTCGCTTCATAGAATACTAGAAATGAATTTATCTGTCAGAATCATTGACAGGGGTTTTCAAGACCACTACAGTGAAGATAACTTAAATAGAATCACTAGGGGTGTTATTAAACTGAGATGAGTAGCTACTCAAACCCTTTGAACCTGAACTAGGTCGTACTAGCGTAGGGAAGTGTAAACTCTGATGAACAAGCGGAGAC
>Ga0308160_10000526_pt1 | contig 71780 bp, 63 predicted proteins | sample PhyFR1_FD_201036 | JGI IMG/M metagenome (GOLD analysis project Ga0308160, IMG submission 201036) | Phyllosphere microbial communities from UC Gill Tract Community Farm, Albany, California, United States - DLSLF.R1 | ecosystem: Host-associated > Plants > Phyllosphere > Unclassified | place: USA... | reverse complement strand
CGCTGCGGCCTTCGACGCGGTTGTGGGTGTAGGCCAGCGGGGCCTGGAAGTCGTGCGAGACGTGCTTGTAGAACTCTTCGTACTGCTCCGGCGTGATGTCCGACTTCGAGCGGGCCCACAGCGCGGAGGCCTGGTTGACGGTCTCGAGTTCGTCCTTGACGACGGTTTCCTTCTTCTCCTCGTCCCACTCTTCCTTCTTCATCACGATCGGCAGGGAGATGTGGTCCGAGTACTTGCGGATGATGGACTTCAGCTTCCACGACGACAGCAGCTCTTCCTCGCCTTCGCGCAGGTGCAGGATGATGTCGGTGCCGCGGTTGATCTTCTCGATCGCTTCGATGGTGTAGTCGCCCTCGCCGGTCGACTCCCAGCGCACCGCATCAGACGGTTCGGCGCCGGCGCGGCGGGTCTCGACGGTGACGCGGTCGGCCACGATGAAGGCCGAATAGAAGCCCACGCCGAACTGGCCGATCAGGGCCGCGTCGGCCTGCTGGTCGCCGGACAGCTTGCTGAAGAATTCCTTGGTGCCCGACTTGGCGATGGTGCCCAGGTGCGAAATCACCTCGTCGCGGCTCATGCCGATGCCGTTGTCCGAGATCGTGATGGTCTTCGCTTCCTTGTCGAACAGGACCTTGATCTTCAGTTCGTGATCGTTGCCGTACAGGGCATCGTTATTGATCGCCTCGAAGCGCATCTTGTCGGCGGCGTCGGAGGCGTTCGAGATCAGTTCGCGCAGGAAGATCTCCTTGTTCGAGTACAAGGAGTGGATCATCAGTTGCAGCAGCTGTTTTACTTCTGCTTGGAAGCCAAGGGTTTCTTTTTCGGCAACAGCCATTTGTAAGTCCTCGTTGAGTTCAGGGTTAAACAGACCGGGCCAACATAAGGACGCCGGCAAGGATTTCAAGAGGCTTTTTTTGCAAATCGTTATCTTTTTCTCGACTTGGCCCGACAGTCGTCATACCGTATCGAAAAAATAAAAATATTTACGCGCGCCGATGTCGAAACCGGGATGTGCCGCTCGTCGTCGTTACAGCAGCACCCCAAAACAACCGGATAAAGAAGGAGATACCGATCATGCAAGCGCAAGTCCGTGCCATCCCCGAAGGCTTCCATACCATCACGCCCCACCTCGTCTGCGCCGGCGCGGCCGAGGCCCTGGCGTTCTACCAGAAGGCCTTCGGCGGCGTCGAAGTCGGCCGCATGCCCGGGCCCGGCGGCAAGATCATGCACTCCGAAATGCGCATCGGCGATTCGCGCATCATGGTCGTCGACGAGTTTCCCGACTACGGCAGCAACGGCCCGCTGGCGCTGAAGGGCTCGCCGGTGGTCATCCATATGTATGTGCAGGACGCCGACGCGGTCTGGGAAAAGGCGCTGGCGGCCGGCGCCAAACCGATCATGCCGCTGGCCGACATGTTCTGGGGCGACCGCTACGGCCAGCTGGAAGACCCGTTCGGGCACCGCTGGGCGATCGCCACCCACCAGCGCGACATGAGCATGCAGGAAATCGAACAGGCGATGCAGCAGGCCATGCGGCAGCAGGAACACTGCGGCGAGCAGGGAGCGCAGCCATGAAGTTCATGGTCATCGTGAAAGCCACCGCCGACAGCGAAGCCGGCGTCATGCCCACCACCCGGCAGCTGGCCGAGATGGGCCGCTTCAACGAGGAGCTGGTCAAGGCCGGCGTGCTGCTGGCCGGCGAAGGCCTGCACCCGACGAGCCGCGGCACGCGCATCGTGTTCGACGGCGACAAACGCAGCGTGGTCGACGGCCCCTTTGCCGAATCGAAGGAGCTGATTGCCGGCTTCTGGATCATCGAGGTCAGCTCGAAGCAGGAGGCGATCGAATGGATGCGGCGCTGCCCCAACCCCTATAACGGCGGCAGCGGCGATATCGAGATCCGCCAGATCTTCACCGCCGAAGACTTCGGCGACGCACTCACGCCCGAGCTGCGCGAGCAGGAACAACAGCTGCGCGCGCAAACGGCGGCGCATTGAAGGAGACGACGATGCAATTCATGGTCATCAGGCGAAGCGACGAAGCAACCGAGGCGGGCCGCATGCCGGCGCCGGCCGTCTTCGAGGACATGGGCCGCTATCACGAGCAGCTCGCGCAGGCCGGCGGGGTCGGCCTGGCGCTGGGCCTGCGCCCCAGCAGCCGGGCGGTGCGCCTCAAGCTGTGGCCGGGCGGCGAGAGCATCACCGACGGTCCCTTCACCGAAACCAAGGAGCTGATCGCCGGCTTCACGGTGTTCGAAGCGGCCTCGAAGGAGGAGGCGCTGGCACTGCTCAAGCAGTGGCCGGCCAGCGACGCCGACGCCACCGGCGAAGCCGTGCTGGAGCTGCGCGAGACCGGCTGTCCGGGCGGCTGCGCGCAGGTCCCGCCCGCCGCCGGCGGCGAGGACCGCCACTACGTGATCCTGCTGCGTTCGGATGCCGGCACCGAAGCCGACCGCATCCCGCCGCAGCACGTGCTGGACAGGCTGGACGCCTTCAATGCCGAACAGGTCGCGCAAGGCAGGCTGCTGGCCGGCGACGGCCTGAAGTCCAGCACCCGCGGCGCCCGCGTCAGGCTGGCCGGCGGCCAGGCGAGCGTGATCGACGGTCCGTTCGCGGAGGCCAAGGAACTGATCGCCGGTTTCTGGATGATCCGCGCCGCCTCGATGGACGATGCCGTCGCCTGGGCGCGCACCCTGCCCTATCCGACCGGCCCCTACGTTGAAGTCGAGATCCGCGAGACGATGACGATGGCCGACGTGCTGGCCGGTCTCGACGCGCGCCAGCGCCAGGATGACGCCAGCCTGCGCGCCGAACAGCTCGATGCGGCCCTGCGCCAGGTGAACGCCGAGGCATGAGCGGCGATGTGCTGAGCGCCGATATGCCGGGCGCGGGCGGCGGCATCGGCCGGACCGTCGAGGCGGTCTGGCGGATGGAGGCGGCGCGCATCGTCGGCTTTCTTACCCGCATGCTGCGCGACGTCGGCCTGGCCGAGGAAATCGCGCAGGACGCGATGCTGCAGGCGCTCGAATCCTGGCCTCAGGCCGGCGTGCCGGACAAGCCGGGCGCCTGGCTGATGCAGGTGGCGAAGCACCGCGCCCTCGACCACCTGCGCCATGCCGGCATGCGCGCCGGGAAGGAAGACGAGCTGTCGTGGGAGATGGAACAGCAGCTCAGGGACCAGTCCGGCCAGCGCCGGCCCGACGAACTCGCCGAGCTGGCGCAGGAAGCGGCCGGCGGCATCGACGACGACGTGCTGCGCCTGGTGTTCGTGGCCTGCCACCCGGTGCTCTCCAGCGAGGCCCGTGCCGCGCTGACGCTCAAGCTCATCGGCGGCCTGTCGACGCCCGAGATCGCGCGTGCCTTCCTGGTGCCGGAAGCCACCGTGGCCCAGCGCATCGTGCGCGCCAAGCGCACCCTGCTCGAAGCCAGGGTGCCCTTCGAGGTACCGCGCGGCGGCGATCGCAAGCCGCGCCTGGCATCGGTGCTGCAGGTGATCTACCTGATCTACAACGAAGGCTACGCGGCCAGCGCCGGCACCGACTGGCTGCGTCCCGGCCTGTGCCGCGAAGCGCTGCGCCTGGGCCGGGTGCTGGCCGAGCTGGTCCCGGAAGAAGGCGAAGTGCACGGCCTGGTTGCGCTGATGGAGATCCAGTCCTCGCGCGAGCGCGCCCGTACCGGCCCGAACGGCGAGCCGGTGCTGCTGCTGGACCAGGACCGCAGCCGCTGGGACCAGCTCCTGATCCGGCGCGGACTGACGGCGCTGGACCGCGCCGCCGGCCAGGGCAGCCTGGGCCCCTACGGTTTGCAGGCCGCGATCGCCGCCTGCCACGCACGCGCCTTACAGCCCGAGGCCACCGACTGGCCGCGCATCTGCGCGCTGTACGATGCCCTGTCCCAGCTGCTGCCCTCGCCGATCGTCGAACTGAACCGCGCGGTGGCGCTGGGCATGGCCTACGGCCCGGCCGAAGGCCTGGCGCTGGCGGACCAGCTGCTGGACGAGCCACGCCTGGCCCACTACCACCTGCTGCCCAGCGTGCGCGGCGATTTGCTGGCCAGGCTGGGCCGCCATGCCGAAGCCAGAATCGAGTTCGAGCGCGCCGCCGGCCTGACCCGAAACGAACGCGAACGTACCCTGCTGCTGGCGCGGGCCCAGGAGTAGGCGTAACAACGGGCCAGCGCTCCAGCGCGCCGCATGGAGTAATATTCGTCCATGCGCATCCTTATCATCGAAGACGATCCGGCCATCGCCGCCAACCTCTACGATTACCTCGAAGCCGCCGGCTATGCGCCGGAACACACGGCCGACGGCGTCACCGGCCTGCACCGTGCGGTCAGCGCGCAGTGGAGCGCAATCCTGCTCGACGTCTCGCTGCCCGGGATGGACGGCTACACCGTGTGCCGCAAGCTGCGCGAGGAAGCACGCCGCGACACGCCGGTCCTGATGCTGACCGCCAAGGACACGCTGGACGACAAGCTGGCCGGCTTCGGCCATGGCGCCGACGATTACCTGGTCAAACCCTTCTCGCTCAAGGAAGTCGGCGCGCGCCTGGCGGCCCTGATCAAACGCCACCAGGGCCAGGTGGTGCCGGGTGCGCTGCGCTGCGGCGACATCACGCTCGACCCGCGCACGCTGGAAGTCGAACGCGCCGGCCGGCCGGTGCGCCTGCCGCGCAAATGCCTGCATCTGCTGCAGCTGCTGATGGGCGCGCCGGGCCAGGTGCTGCGCCGCGCCGAACTCGAAACCGCGGTCTGGGGCGAGCCCCTGCCCGACAGCGACACCCTGCGCTCGCACATGCATACGCTGCGCCGCGCCTTGAGCGCCGACGGCGAAGCCACCCCGATCGAGACCGTGCACGGCATCGGCTACAGGATCGGTTCCATGAGCGGCGGAGCGAGCAGCGCGGGCGATGCGCCCTAGCCTGCGCGTCAAGGCCGCTTTGGCCTTGTTCGTCGCCGCCATCGCGCTGCTGGCGGCACAGGCGATCGGGGTGCGCACCTTGGCCGAGGCGCAGGAAGAGCGCCTGATCAATGCCATCATCGAGGACGACATGCATAACCTGCTGCAGTCCTACCGCGACGAGCCCGACTCCCTGCCGCCGATGGACCCGGCAATGGGCGCCCGCGTGTCGCAGGAAGGCGGGCAGTGGATAGACCTGCCGCCCTCGCTGGCCACGCTGCCGGAAGGCGTGCACGAACTCATGCTCGACGGCCGCGAAGTGCACGTGGCGGTGGCCCGCTTCGGCAGCGACAGGATTTACCGCACCTACGACTACAGCGCCTTCGAAAAGCATTTCAAGGACGGCATGAATGCGCTGCTGCTCGGCAGCGCCGTCTTCGTGCTGCCCACGATCTGGCTCGCCTACTGGCTGTCTGGCCTGCTGGTGCGGCAGATCGGCGGCCTGGCGCGCCAGGTACGCGCCCTGCGCTCGGGCGCTGCCTCCATGATCGATCCGGCGCGCTACGACGAACATGAAGTGGCCGAGCTGGCCCACGCCGTCAACGACTACCATGTGCGCATGGCCGCGATGGTAGCGCGCGAGAAGCAATTCACCGCCAACGTCAGCCACGAACTGCGCACCCCGCTGACCCGCATCCGCACCAGCTGCGAACTGCTGGAGCCGACCGCCGCCAGTCTCGATGCCAAGTCGCGCCAGCGCCTGCGGCAGATCGAGCAGGCGGCTGAAGACATGCATGCCCTGGTCGAATGCCTGCTGGCGCTGGCGCGTGAAGAGACGGCGACGGTGGCGGCATCCGCGCGCCTGGCCGACATCGTCGAAAGCATCGTCGAACGCCATGCCGAGCGGCTCGAACGGCAGGCGGTGCGGGCAGTGGTGACGGTGCCCGGCGAGCTGCGGATTCAGGCCAATGTGCCGGCGCTCGGCATCGTGCTGTCCAACCTGGTCGACAACGCCTTGCGCCACACGCAAGGCGGCGAGATCCGCTTTACCTGGCGCGAGGGCAGCCTGACCATCGAGGACACCGGCTCCGGCATCGCCGCCGAGGCCCTGCCGCACGTGTTCGAGCGCTTCTACCGGGCGCCCGGCGGCAGCGGCGGCTTCGGCATCGGCCTGGCGATCGTCAAGGAGATCTGCGACCGCTATGGCTGGGACATCGGCGTCGACAGCATCGAGGGCCAGGGTACACGCGTGCGGCTCGGGTTGGATGCGCGCTGAATGCCTGCTGAACAAGGACACTTCACGAAAACTTCACGAATTCATCACGCTGGCTTCACGCTCGATTGCTTACCATGACGGCCCCGGCGCCCTTACTCGACAATAACGGGCGTCGTCCCGCGTCACCGCACCAAAGCGATATTCTGAAAGCTAGCACATGAAAAAAGTCCTCATCCTCGGCGTCAACGGTTTCATCGGCCACCACCTGTCCAAGCGCATCCTCGAGACCACCGACTGGGAAGTCTACGGCATGGACATGAGCACGGACCGCGTCAAGGACCTGCTCGACCATCCACGCATGCACTTCTTCGAAGGCGACATCACGATCAACACCGAATGGGTCGAGTACCACGTCAAGAAGTGCGACGTGATCCTGCCGCTGGTGGCGATCGCCACGCCCTCGACCTATGTCCAGGCGCCGCTGCGCGTGTTCGAACTCGACTTCGAAGCGAATCTGCCGATCGTGCGCTCGGCCGCCAAGTACAAAAAACACCTGGTGTTCCCGTCGACCTCGGAAGTGTATGGCATGTGCCACGACGAGGAATTCGATCCGGAGAACTCGGAACTGGTCTACGGCCCGATCAACAAGCCGCGCTGGATCTATGCCTGCTCGAAACAGCTGATGGACCGCGTGATCTGGGGCTACGGCATGGAAGGCTTGAACTTCACCCTGTTCCGCCCCTTCAACTGGGTTGGCGCCGGCCTTGATTCGATCCACACCCCGAAAGAAGGTTCGTCGCGCGTGCTGACCCAGTTCTTCGGTCACATCGTGCGCGGCGAGACCATCTCGCTGGTCGATGGCGGTGCACAGAAGCGCGCCTTCACCTACATCGACGACGGCATCGAAGCGCTGATGAAGATCATCGAGAACAGGGATGGCAAGGCGAGCGGCCAGATCTACAACATCGGCAACCCGGACAACAATTATTCGATCCGCGACCTGGCCGACATGATGCTCAAGCTGGCCGCGGACTATCCGGAATACGCGGCCGGCGCGCAAAAGGTGCAGATCGTCGAGACCAGCTCGGGTGCCTACTACGGCGCCGGCTACCAGGACGTGCAGAACCGCGTGCCGAAGATCGAAAATACCAAGGCCGACCTCGACTGGGCGCCGACTACCGGCATGGCCGACGCGCTGCGCCACATCTTCGACGCCTACCGCGGCCAGGTTGGCGTCGCACGCGGACTGGTCGAATGACCCATCCCCGCCACGGCAGCGCGGATGGGATGTCCTACACTCGCCGCGATCCGGTGACCGCGCGCGTGGTCTACAAAGCCCAGGTGGTCCTGCGCCTGCTGGGCGTGCGGGCCGCACGTACCTTCATGAAGAGCATGCGGCTGGCGCCATCCCTCATCGAGCGCGTGCTGCGCGAGCCGGCGGGGAAACTGCGGCGCTAGCGCGCCCTGCCGATTGCGCCGGCCAGGAAGTCCCACAGCCGCGCATCCTCCAGTGCCGCCACGTTCAGCCGCATGCGCGTGGACGGCAGCTGGTCGGGCGAGAACAGGCTGCCCGGCGCCAGCAGCAAGCCCTGCGCCATCGCCTGCGCCGCCAGCACGCTGGTATCGCGCCCCGCATCGACCCATAAAAACATGCCGGCCGTGGGCTGGCTATCCAGGCCAAGGCCGAGCGCCTCGACGCGGCGGATGGCTTGCGGCCGCGCCGCGTCCAGGCGCCCACGGATGCGTTCCAGGTGCTTGCGGTACACGCCTTCCGACAGAATCCTGTAGACCACGCGCTCGCCCAGTTCGCTGGTGGTGAGGGTGGCGAGCATCTTGCGGTCGGCCAGGCGCTGCGCCAGCTCGGGCGAGGCGGCGATGAAGCCGACCCGCAGGTTGGCGGCCAGCGATTTCGAAAACCCGCCCAGGTAGATCACCCGCCGCAGCTGGTCGAGCGGCGCCATGCGCGTGGCCGCCTGCACCGCGGGCCCGGGGTGCAGGTCGCAATAGATGTCGTCTTCGACGATCGTGATGCCGTGTTCCTCGGCGATGCGCAGCACCTGGAAGGCCTTGGCCGCCGACAGCGAGCTGGAACTGGGGTTGTGCAGCACCGAATTGACGACGAACAGGCGCGGCTTGTGCAGCGCCGCCAGCTGCGCCAGCTTCGGTACGTCCGGCCCATCGGCCAGGCGCGGAATGCCGATCACTTTCAAACCCAGCGCGGCAAAGGAGCCGAACATCAGGAACCAGGCCGGGTCGTCGACGAACACCGTGTCGCCGGGGCGGCACAGTTCGCGCGCCACCAGGTCGAGCGCCTGGGTCACGCCGACCGTGGTCACGATCTGCTCCGGCGCGGCCTCGATCTCCAGCTCGGCGAGCTTGCGCTGGAGCTGCTGGCGCAGCGGCAGATAACCGTAGGGGTTGCCGTAGTTGAGCAGCATCCCGCCCTGCTGGCGGCCGATCGCGCGCAGGGCGCCGGCGATGCCCGGGCCATCCAGCCAGGCCGCGGGCAGCACGCCGGCCGCCGGACTCGCTTCGCCCGGCACCTGACGGAACAGGTTCCGGATCAGCCAGACCACGTCCAGCTTGGGCGCTGCCGCCGCCGGCAGCGCCGCGGGCAGGGCGGTGTTCAGGCTGGCGCGCTCGCGCACGAAAAAGCCGGCGCCGCGCCGCGATTCCAGGTAACCCTGGGCCACCAGGCGGTCATAGCTGGCCACCACCGTGAAGGGCGACACGCCATGCTTGCCCGCGAACTGGCGGATCGAGGGCATGCGCGCGCCGGCGCGCAAATGCTTGTCGTCGATGCGTGCGGCGATGGCACGGACGATCTGGTCGGCCAGCGGTTCGCCGGAATCGCGCGAAATCGGCGCCTGCAGCATCGGCGTCTGGGAAATTGTGTTGGTCATTTCGCCATGACAGTGTGAAGGTTTATGCGGATAACTGTATAGGTACTGTACTGATCACAAGGTCTAGCATAGTGCTGGTCGAATATTGACGCAATGACCAGTCCAGAGGAGCCCGCATGCGCCAGACCCCCACCGCCCCCTTCACCTTGAACACGACGCAGGACGAAACCAGCGGCATGCTGCTCGGCCTGGCCGGCGTCGCCCTGTTCAGCCTGACCTTGCCGATGACGCGCCTGGCGGTGGCCGAACTCGATCCGCTCTTCGTCGCCCTGGCGCGCGCGGTCGGCGCCGCCGTGATCGCCGGGGCCTGGCTGCGCTGGAAGCGCGTGCCGCTGCCGCCGCGCACGGCCCTGCCGGCGCTGGCCGTGGTCGCACTCGGCTGCATCCTCGGTTTTCCTCTGCTGACCTCGATCGCCATGCGCTCGCTGCCGGCCTCGCACGGCGCCGTGCTGGTCGGCGCGCTGCCGCTGTGCACCGCCTTGTACTCGGCCCTGCGCGGCGACGAGCGTCCGTCGAAGGGCTTCTGGGCCTTCGCCCTGCTCGGCTCCGCGCTGGTGATCGCCTTCGCGCTGGCCCAGGGCGGCGGCCATCTGGCGCCGGCTGACCTCTTGATGTTCGCGGCGGTGCTGTCGGCCGCGGTTGGCTATGCCGAGGGCGGCAGGCTGGCGCGCAGCATCGGCGGCGAGCAAACCATCTGCTGGGCGCTGGTGCTGGCCGCCCTGCCCTGCGCGCTGCTGCTGGCCGTGTTCGACGGCGCGCAGTTCGGGCGTCTGGGCGAGGTCGGCCCTCGTGCCTGGCTGGGGCTGGGCTACACGACCGTGTTCTCGACCATCGTCGGCTTTTTCTTCTGGTACCGCGGTTTGGCGCTGGGCGGCGTGGCGCGGGTCGGCCAGGTGCAGCTGGTGCAGCCTTTCCTGTCGCTGGGCGGCGCCTGGCTGCTGCTGGGCGAGCCGCTGACCCTGGCCAATTGCGGCTTCGCGCTGGCGGTGATCGGCGTGGTGGCGGGCGGGCGCCGGATGCAGGTAAAAAGATAAGGAATGGGTTGTACAATACCGGCTCTTGATCAAGCAACCCCTGGGGAACCCATGTCCGTCTACGACAAACTCAAAGAACTGAACATCACCCTCGCCGCGCCGGCCACCCCGGCCGCCGCCTACGTCATGTACGTACAGACCGGCAATCTGGTCTTCATCTCCGGCCACATCGCCAAGAACGCCGACGGCTCGCCGAACGTCGGCCTGCTGGGCAAGGACAAGACCACCGCCGACGGCCAGGCCGCCGCGCGCTCGGTCGCGATCGACCTGATGGGCACGTTGCAGGAAGCCTGCGGCGGCGACCTGGGCCGCGTGAAGCGCATCGTCAAGGTGATGAGCCTGGTCGCCTCGACGCCGGAATACAACGAACAGCACCTGGTCACCAACGGCTGCTCGGAACTGCTGGGCGAAGTGTTCGGCGACGCCGGCAAGCACGCCCGCTCGGCCTTCGGCGTGGCCTCGCTGCCGCGTGGCACCTGCGTCGAGATCGAACTCATTGCAGAAGTAGCGTAATAGCGTAGGGTGGGCACCCCGTGCCCACGAATGCAGGCGTGGGCACGGGGTGCCCACCCTACAAGTTTCGGGGCTAGCCCACAAGGCGAGCCTTTTTGACGAAGCCGCTCATCCAGCGTGCTTTATAATGGCCGACGCACCAATCGCCGTCCTTCCTGTGAGATCAGTATGAAAATCGAAAATCCCAATCCCATCCAGTGGCAGTTTTCGGAACGCGCGCAGCAGCTGCAAAGCTCGGCGATCCGCGAAATCCTGAAGATTACCCAGCGTCCGGAAATCATCTCCTTCGCCGGCGGCCTGCCTTCGCCGGCCACCTTCCCGGTCGAGCGCATGAAAGCCGCCTACGACAAAGTCCTGTCCGAGACCGGTAAGCAGGCCCTCCAGTACGGCCCGACCGACGGCTACGCCCCGCTGCGCGAATGGATTGCGGGATACTTGTCCACGCCCGACTGCAAGATCCTGCCCGAGCAGATCCTGATGGTGTCCGGCTCGCAGCAGGCGCTTGACCTGCTGGGCAAGGTACTGATCGACGAAGGCAGCAAAGTGCTGGTCGAGACCCCGAGCTACCTGGGCGCCCTGCAGGCGTTCTCGGTGTACCGCCCCGATTTCCACTCGGTCGAGACCGACGACCACGGCCTGGTGCCGTCCTCGCTCGAAGCGCTGGCCGAAGGCGCGCGTCTGCTGTACGCGCTGCCGAACTTCCAGAACCCGACCGGCCGCTCGCTGTCGATCGAACGCCGCCGCGAACTGGTCGAGACCTGCGCCCGCCTGGGCATCCCCCTGATCGAGGACGATCCTTACGGCGCACTGTCGTACAAGGGCGAGCCGATGCCGCGCATGCTGAACATGAACCCGGACGGCGTGATCTACATGGGTTCCTTCTCGAAGGTGCTGACCCCGGGTATCCGCCTCGGCTACGTCTGCGCCCCGCTGCCGCTGGTGCGCCGCCTCGAGCTGGCCAAGCAGGCCGCCGACCTGCACACCGCGCAGCTGACCCAGATGGTCGTGCACGAAGTGGTCAAGGACGGCTTCCTGCAAGAGCACATCCCGACCATCCGCAGCCTGTACGCCAACCAGTGCCAGGTGATGCTGGACGCGATGGACGAGCATTTCCCGGAAGGCGTGACCTGGACCCGTCCGGAAGGCGGCATGTTCATCTGGGTCGACCTGCCGAAGCACATCGACGCCACCGCGCTGCTCGACCAGGCGATCGCCGCCCGCGTCGCCTTCGTGCCGGGCGCGCCCTTCTACGCCAACGATCCGGCCACCAACACCCTGCGCCTGTCCTTCGTGACCGTGCCCCCGGAGCGCATCCAGGAAGGCATCGCCGTGCTGGGCAAGCTGATCAAGGACCAGCTGTAATCGTCGTCCTTTCGCGCGCGGGCCGTCCGGCCCGCGCCGCATTGTTACATCCGACACAAGGTCGTGTAACTCTTCGTTTTTTTGGCGCAACCAAAAGTTGCGCCAAAGTCACAGATTTTTCTGTCAAACAAGCAATACTTGCCCTGTGACGTGGCGCAAGGCTGTATGATTTTGAACGAACAAACATCGTGCAGCCTCCACAAGGCACAGTATGACCATCCTAGCCAGCGCGGCGTCCGCCGCGCCCCGCAAGCCTGCCATTCTCATTGTCGACGACGCGCCGGACAATATCTCCCTGCTGCGCGCCATGCTGCTGCGCCAGGGCTACCAGACCTTCGTCGCGACTTCCGGTGAGCGCGCCCTCGAGATCGCCCAGCGCATCCAGCCCGACCTGGTGCTGCTGGACGTCGTCATGCCCGGCGTCGATGGCCTGGAAACCTGTCGCCGCCTGAAGGCCCAGCCGGCCACGGCGAACATCCCGGTGATCTTCATGAGCGCGCGCGGCGAAACCGAGGACATCGTCGCCGGCTTCGACATCGGCGCTGCCGACTACATCCCCAAGCCGCTGCGGATGGAAGAGGTCTGCGCGCGCGTACGCGCCCAGCTGCGCCTGTCCAGCGGCAACGGCGCCGACAAGGAACAGGCGGACCGCCTGCGCATGATCGTCGACAGCATGGACCAGGGCCTGCTGATCGTCGAGCGCTGCGGCCGCATCCAGTACGCCAATCCGTCCTGCGACCGCTACCTCGGCTATGCGGCCGAGCAGCTGGTCGGCCGTTCGCTGGCCGACCTGGTGGCCCAGCAGGACAGCTATGCCGACGGCTGCAGCGCGATGGAAGCGATCGGCCACGGCACCCGCGAGGTGCTGATCCGCCACCGCGACGGCGGCCTGCGCGCGATGGACCTGACGATGACGCCGATGCACGCGGCCGACGGCCTGTTCGTGGCCCTGCTGCACGACATCACCCATCACAAGCAGTCCGAAGATGCGCTGCAGCGCGCGGCCATGCTGGACCCGCTGACCAAGATCGCCAACCGCCGCCACTTCGATGCCTTTCTGGAAAAGGAATGGCAGCGCGCGATCCGCAACGCCCAGCCGCTGTCGCTGGTGGTGCTCGACGTCGACCACTTCAAGCTGTACAACGACACCCTCGGCCACGCCGCCGGCGACCTCTGCCTGCAGAAGGTGGCCCAGGCGCTCGAAGCGCACGCGCTGCGTCCGACCGACCTGGCGGCGCGCTTCGGCGGCGAGGAATTCGTGCTGCTGTTCGGCGAGACCCCGAGCCCGGCGGCGGCGCGCCTGGCCGAAGCCATCCGCACCACGGTCGAGGCCCTGCACATACCGAATCCGCGCTCGCCGACCTCGCCCTACATCACGGTGTCGGTGGGCGTCGCGACCATCGTCCCGACCCAGCTCGACCAGATCGAGCAGCTGTTCCTGTGCGCCGACCGCGCCATGTACGCGGCCAAGGAAGCGGGCCGCAACCGGGTCGAAAGCGCGGTGGTGGGCGCGGCCTGGGATGCGGTGCGCAATGCGGCGATGCATTAGGTGTCATTCCCGCGCACTGACGTCGTCGTTCCCGCGAAGGCGGGAACCCAAGTTCTGCATGCGTTACGTCAGCTCGTACAAACTTGGATCCCCGCCTTCGCGGGGACGACGTCCGAAACTCCGCGGGAATGACGGCTAACGGACCTGCGGATACCCGGTAATCTCCGCAATATCCCGGTACAGCGGCTGCAACTGCCGGTACATCTTCCGGTACACCTGCGTGTACAAGCGATCGTAGATCCGCCGGTGCTCCGGCACCGGTTCGAACACCCGCCCCACCCGCGTCATCGCCGCCACCGCGGCATCGAAGTCGCGGTGCAGGCCCAGCCCGACGGCGGCGTCGATGGCGGCGCCCAGCCCCGAGGTCTCGTACACGTGCGGGCGCGCGGTCGGCAGGCCGAAGATGTCGGCCGTCAGCTGCATCGCGCAATCGCTCTGCGAGCCGCCGCCGGACACGCGCAGCTCGGTGATCGCGACCCCGCCGCGCTTCTCGATCCGCTCCTTCCCCTCGCGCAGCGCATAGGCCAGCCCTTCGAGGATGGCGCGGTAGACGTGGGCGCGGGTGTGGACGTCGCCGAAGCCGATGATGCCGCCCTTGGCTTCGCGCCCCGGCACGCGGATGCCGGGCGTCCAGTAGGGCTGCAGCATCAGGCCCATCGAACCCGGCGGCACGCTGCTGGCCATGCGGTCGAACAGCTGCTCCGGCGCGACGTCTTCCAGCAGGGCCCTGGTCTGCTCGTGGTGACCGAACTGCTCCTTGAACCAGTTGACCATCCAGTAGCCGCGGAACACCTGCACCTCGTTGCTGTAGGCGCCCGGGAGCGCCGCCGGATAAGGCGGAATGAAGGGCGTGACTTCGGTATAGCGCGTGCTGGTGGTGTTGATGGTGGCCGTGGTGCCGTAGCTCAGGCAGCCGACGTGGGGCTCGCGGCAGCCGGCGCCGATCACCTCGCAGGCCTTGTCGGCGGCCGCCGCCAGCAGCGGCAGGCCCTGCGGGATGCCGGTGTCCTGCGCGGCTTGCGCCGAGATGCTGCCCAGGCGCTCGCCCGGCTCGACCAGTTCGGGCAGCATGTGCGGCTCGACCGCCAGCGCCTGCCACTTCCAGTCGTGGCGCGCGGCCCAGCGGCGGCGCTTGTAGTCGAACGGCAGGTAGGCCACCTGCGAGCCGCTCGAGTCCGCGAAGCGTCCGCACAGGCGCCAGTTCAGGTAGCCGGACAGCAGCAGGAACTTGCTTGTCGCCGCCCAGACCTCGGGCTGGTGCGCCCTGATCCAGTTGATCTCGGCTTCGCCGCGGAAGTAATCGATGGTGCCGTCGACTCGCGCCAGCTTGAAGGCCGTCCGCCACCACCAGGCGATGGGCGGATAGACCTCGGTGCGGCGCTGGTCGAGCCAGGTGATGGCGGGGCGCAGCGGGCGGCCGTCCTGGTCCAGGCTGACCACGGTGCCGCGCTGGGTGGTCACCGCCACGCCCTGCACCGCGGCTTTGTCGGCGCCGGGCTGGGCCCACAGCCGCTGGCAGGCCTGGCACAGCGCGGCCCAGTAATCGTCGGGGTCGTGCTCGGCCCAGCCGGGCTGCTGCGAATAATATGCCTCCAGCATGACCTGGGACTTGGCGACGATATTCCCCCGCAGGTCGAACAGCAGCGCGCGCACGCTCTGGGTGCCGTTGTCGATGGCGAGGATGGTCGGCTGCGTGCTCATGCTGTCTCCTCGCGCGGCAGGCCGTAGTGGGCATCCCACAGCGCCGCGTAGTCCCGTTCTTCCTGTTCCCAGCGCGTGTCGTTCCAGCCCAGCTCGGGCTGGCAGATCGCACGGATGCGCGGCAGCAGCGCCCTGCCGCCCCCTTTCAGCTGCAGGCCGAGGCGGGTGCGGCGCAGCAGCAGGTCGTCGAGGCGTTGCACGGCTTCCGCGCGCGCGGCCCAGCGCAACTCGGCCCATGCCGTTTCGGTGCCGGGGATGATCTCGCATTCACCCTCGTCGGCGGCGGCCAGCAGCGCGCCGGCCGAGGCGCCGTGCCGGCCCTGCAGGCGGCGCAAGACCGCGCCCGACAGCCGCGCATGCCCGCTTGCCGGTGCCGGCGCCGGTGCGAACACCCGGCACGGCCGCAGTTCGTCGCGCCAGGCCGGCAGCTGGGCGCGCACCTGCTTCAGGGCGTCGAGGGCGATGGCGCGGAAGGTGGTCAGCTTGCCGCCGGTCACCGCCACCAGCCCGTCCTCGCTCCAGACGCTGTGTTCGCGCCCTTCGCGCGAAGCATCGGCGTGGCCGCCAGCGATCACCGGCCGCACGCCGGCATAGGTCGACAGCACGTCGTGTTCATCGATGCCGAGTTGCGGGAACTGCGCCCGCAGGGCCGCCAGCAGGTAATCGAGTTCGGCCCGCGTGATGCGCGCTTCCTGCTCCATCGGCTGGGCGTGATCGAGGTCGGTGGTGCCGACCAGGGTCGTGCCTTCCCACGGATAGGCGAACACCGGCCGCCCGTCCTGCGGATGCATCAGGCTCACGGCCTGGGACAGCGGCAGGCGCCAGGCCGACAGAATCAGGTGGCTGCCGCGCAGCGGGCGCAGGCGCGGTCCTTTGCCGTGCAGGGCGCCGGACCAGGCGCCGGTGGCGTCGACCGTCACGCGCGCCTTCAACTCGTAGCTGCCGCCGGCGACCCCGTCTTCCAGCACCGCCCCCAGCACCCGGCCGTCGGCACGGAGCAGCGCACGCGCACCCACGTAATTGAGCGCGGCGGCGCCATGCGCCATCGCCTCGCCCAGCACGCGCAGCACCAGGCGCGCATCGTCGGTCTTGGCGTCAAGATAGACGATGCCGCCCGCCAGATTGGCCTGCGCCACGTTCGGCGCCCGCTCCAGGAAGGCGTCCTTGCCCAGCCAGTGCCGCTCGCGCCGCCCCGCCAGCAGGTCGTAGATCGCCAGGCCGGCCAGAAAACTGCGGCGTCCGCGCTGGCCCGCGTAATGGGCGAAGGCGAAGCCCTGCGGCTCGACCAGGCCGGGCGCGTCGCGCAGCAGGCTCTCGCGCTCGCGCACCGATTCGCGCGTCAGGTGCAGATGGCCGTCCTTCAGGTAGCGCAGGCCGCCGTGCACCAGCTTCGAGGAGCGGCTCGAGGTGCCCCAGGCGAAGTCGCGCCGTTCGACCAGCAGCGCCTTCAATCCGCGCCGCGCCGCTTCCAGCAGGATGCCGGCGCCGGTGATGCCGCCGCCGATCACCAGCAGGTCCCACTCCTTTGCCATCAAGCCGGGCAGTTCGGCGCGCCCGTCCCGCCGCCACAAGGTATTCATGGCGTCAGCAGCTTCCCGGGATTCATGCAGCCCTCGGGGTCGAATGCGCGGAACAAGGCCCCCAGCGCCTGCATGCCGAGCGCGCCCTTCTCCGCGCGCAGCCAGGGCGCGTGATCGAGGCCGACGCCATGCTGGTGGCTGATGGTGCCGCCGCCGGCGACGATCGCGTCCGACATCGCGTTCTTCAGGCGGCGCCAGCGCGCCAGGTCGGCATCGAAGTTCCCGGCCAGGCGCCAGATAAAGGTCGTGTAGACGCTGGCGCCCTGGGCGTACAGGTGCGACAAATGGGTATAGGCGTGCACCTGCTCGCCTTCCGCCGCCATCGCCTCACGCGCCGCCTGCTCGACCGCACGCATGCCCGGCGTCACCCGCGGCCAGTCGAGGGCCGTCTCTGCGGTGTCGATCGCGTAACCGTGGGCCCAGGCGGCGTTGCGCAGGTAGACGTTGCGGAAGCGGTTCTTCTTCCAGCGCTCGCCCAGGCCGCGTCCCGCATGCACGCCGCCGTGGCGCCGTGCGATCGTCAATGCCGCCGCCAGCGCCGCGCGCGCCTGCCCCCGGTTGTCGCCGGCACCGCTGGCGCCGACCAGCAGCATGCACTTGTCCGCACCCGCCCCGCGCAGGCGCAGCAAGGTCTCCAGCAGTGCTACCTGCTGGGCCGCAGTTTTCCCATGTACAGCGAGCGTCAGCATGGTCGCCGTCTCCACCGCATTCGACAGGCGCAGCATCGACAAGCCGAGCCGCGCCTGCACGATGCTGCGCACGGCCCGTTCGGCGCGCTCCCAGTCGGGCAGGAACACGGCGTGGAAGGCTTCGAACGCGGGCACAGGGCTGATGCGCACCGTCGCTTCCGTCAGGATGCCCATCCGGCCTTCGGAGCCCAGCACCAGCTCGCGCAGGTCCGGTCCCGCGGCGGAGGCCGGGAAGCTCGGGATCTCCAGCCGGCCCTGCGGCGTCTCCATGCGCCCGCCGGCGAACAGCTGCTCGATGCGGCCGTAGCGCAGCGATTGCTGGCCGGAGGAACGCGTGACGACCCAGCCGCCCAGCGTCGAGTATTCGAAGGATTGCGGGAAGTGGCCGAGCGTGTAGCCATGCGCGCGCAATTGCGCTTCCAGGTCCGGGCCGGCCACGCCGGCGCCGAACGTCGCCAGCAGCGATTCGCGGTCCAGGTTCGTCAGGGCGCGCATTCGGCTCATGTCGATCGACAGCGTGGGCCGGTCGCGCACCGCGTCCAGATGGCCGCAGACACTGGTGCCGCCGCCATACGGCACCACGGCGGCGCCGTGATCGATGGCGAAGCGGATCAGCTCGCGCACTTCGTCGGCGCTTTCCGGGAACGCGACGCCGTCCGGCGCCGCCTCGATTCGGCCGTAGCGCAGGCGCAGCCAGTCCTGCAGGCTCTGGCCGAGCGCGTGGGTCAGGCGTACCGCGGGGCTGGTGTCCACCAGCGGATGCGGCGGCAGGCGCGAGGGCACCAGTTGCGCGCATACCGCCTCGAAACTGGCATCGGCCGGCCCCGTGCCCGGCCCCAGCTGCTGCGTCAGGAAGCGCAGCGCGCCCTCGCCAACCGGCACCTCGATCGTGTCGTCTCCCCAGCCGTTCCAGCGTCTCATGGCTCTCCCATTGCAATTATTTATACTTTGCAAGAAGATAAGCCACTCGCCTCCCGATGTATTGCGGATTCATGCCAAGCGCTTGTTCGAACATGCCACCGACGATGCCATCCCTGCCGGCCCGGGTCACCGGCTCCTATCTGCAGCCCCTGCTGGAGACGGCGGCCGCGCGCGGCGTCGATGCCGCGGCGCTGGCGCAGGCGGCCGGACTGGCCGTGCCGCTTTCTCCGCTGCCGGATTCGCTGGCGGCGCAGGACTACATCGCGCTGCTGGCGCATGGCGCGACCTTGACGGCAGACCCGCACTTCGGCCTGCACGTGGGCGAGCGCATGCGGCTCGGCGCCTACAGCGTGTACGGCCTGATCCTGCTGGCCTGCGCCGACTTCGCCCAAGCCATCGAACAGACCCAGCGCTACGAACAGCTGGCCCACGACCTGGGCCGCTCGCAGCTGAGCATCGAAGACGGCAGCGGCCTGGCCTGCTACACCTGGACCAGCCACTTTCCGGACGCCACCCGGCACCTGGCCGAGAGCGTGTTCGCCGGCATCCGCACCTTCGGTTCCTGGCTGGCCGGCAGTCCCCTGACGCCGCGCCGCCTGGCGTTCACGCACTCGAGCGATGCCGATCCGGGCGAGTACGAACGGGTGTTGGGGATGGTGCCGGCATTCGGCGCGGCGGCGCACCTGGCCTGCTTCGACGCGGCGCTGCTGGCGATGCCGGTGCCGAACGCGGACGCCGGCATGTACCCGGTGCTGCAGCAGCATGCCGAACGCTTGTTGCAAGAACGGAACAATGGCATCGTCGCCGATGTGCGCGCCGCCGTGATCCGCAACCTGGCCACGGACCGCGTGCGCCTGGGCAGCATCGCCGAAGAATTGGGATTATCCGCGCGCACGATGCAGCGCAAGCTGTCGGAGGCCGGCGCCAGCTTCCAGCAAGTGCTCGATGACGCCCGCCATGCGCTGGCAAGGGACTACCTGCGCCAGCGCGACCTGTCGCTGACCGACATCGCCTTTTTGCTCGGCTACCAGGAGCAGAGCGCGTTCACGCATGCCTTCCGCGAGTGGTCGGGCCTGAACCCGGGCGCCTGGCGCGAGCGCGCACTGGCAGGAACGATCAGGGGCGCTTGAGCTGGCCGATCACGCTGGCCACCTTGGTGGTGATGACGTCGACCGCCGGACCATTCGCGCCGTGCGGCAGGATGACGTCGGCGTGGCGCTTGGTCGGCTCGATGAACTGCTTGTGCATCGGGCGCACCGTTTCCAGGTACTGGTTGACGATGCTCTCGGTCGTGCGGCCGCGTTCCGCGATATCGCGCTGCATGCGGCGGATGAAGCGGACATCGGGCGCGGTGTCGACGAAGATCTTCAGCGACATCATCTTGCGCAGATCCGGGTCGTACAGCGCGAACAGGCCTTCGATCACGATCACCGGGGCCGGCTTGACGTGGATGGTCTTGTTGGAACGGTTGTCGATCGTGAAATCGTATTCCGGCATCTCGATCGATTCGCCATTGCGCAGGGCGCGCACGTGCTCTACCAGCAACGGCCAGTCGAAGGCCTGCGGGTGGTCGTAGTTCTGCTTGCGGCGGACTTCGGGGGTGAGATCGGATTGGTCGCGGTAGTAATCGTCCTGCATGACCACCGACACCATGTCGGCGCCGAAGGAGGCCAGCACCTGCTGGGTCACCGTCGACTTGCCACTGCCGCTACCGCCGGCGACGCCAATGACAAACGGAGAAAAAGAAATCGCATTCATCCCCGAATGATACCGGAGCGGCGGCCGAACCGACAGGGGGCCGTTAAAAACGGCGCGGGCCCAGACGGCGCAAATCGTCGAACGCGGGCACGATCGCCAGGCCGCACAGCAGGCAGGCCAGCGGCACCGTCGCCAGGTAGCCGGCATGCTTGAAGCCGAGCGTGCCCAACACCGCGCCAAGGAAAAAGCTCAGCAGGAGCGAGGCCAGCAGCGCCAAGCGGGCATGGTTGGCACGAACCGGAGGCCGGGTGCTGTCGCGGTTCCAATACAACATCCGGCCCAGTTCGATACCGATGTCGGTGACGATACCGGTCAGGTGGGTGGTGCGGATCTCGGCATGCGAGAGTTTGGTGATCAGGGCGTTTTGCAAGCCCATCAGGAAGCACAGCAGCATCACGGTGGCCGGCACGAACAGGGTATCGACCTGCGCCAGCCGCGCGCCCAGCACGCCGAAGGCCAGCAGCAGGATGGCTTCGAGCAGCAGCGGCAGCGCGTACTCGCTGGCCAGGCCGCGGCGGCGGCCGTAGTTGACGGCGAGCGCGGTGCAGGCGGCGCCCAGCAGGAACGACAGCACGGCGCCGAAAGCGTCCAGCGCCAGGTCCCAGGCGCCGAGCGCAAGATGGTCCGCCGCCGCCGACACCGCGCCCGTCACGTGCGAGGTGTACTGGTTCACGGCCAGGAAGCCGCCGGCATTGATGGCGCCCGCGACAAAGGCCAACGCCACGCCGAGATGGCGGTTGGCGCGCGGGCTGCGTGCGGGGCCGAGAAGGCTGCGGGCGTAGTGGAGTGGCACGAGACAATATTACTGTATTTCAAGGGACAGCAGCATCGTGCCGGCCTCGCTATAATTGTCCTTCTCGCATAGCCCCATCAGACTGGTCACGCCGTGAATCCACATCTCGAACGACTGCACCCCTACCCCTTCGAAAAACTGCGCCAGCTGTTCGCCGGCGTGACGCCGAATCCCGACTACGCCCATATCAGCCTGGGCATCGGCGAACCCAAGCACCCGACCCCGGCCTTCATCCAGAAGGCGCTGACCCACAGCATGGCCGGGCTGGCGAACTATCCGAGCACGCATGGCGGGGAACCCCTGCGCACGGCGATCGCCGGCTGGCTGGAGCGGCGCTACGGGGTGCCGGCGCTGGACGCGAACACGATGGTGCTGCCGGTCAACGGCTCACGCGAGGCGCTGTTCGCGATCGCCCAGTGCGTGATCGATCCGCGCGGCAAGGCCAGCCAGGACGGCGGCGCGCTAGTGATGTGCCCGAACCCGTTCTACCAGATCTACGAAGGCGCGGCCTACCTGGCCGGCGCCGAGCCGTATTTCGTGAACTCGGTCCCGGCGCGCAACTTCGCGCCCGACTATTCGAGCGTCCCCGACGATGTGTGGGCGCGGGTCCAACTGCTCTATCTGTGCTCGCCCGGTAATCCGACCGGCGCCGTGCTGGCGCTGGACGACTGGCGCGAGCTGTTCGCGCTGGCCGACCGCCACGGCTTCGTCATCGCCGCCGACGAGTGCTATTCCGAGATCTACTTCGGCTCGACGCCGCCGCTGGGCGCGCTGGAAGCCGCGCACCAGCTGGGCCGTAGCGCCGGGCTGCGTCCGTATGCCAACCTGGTGGTGTTCTCGAGCCTGTCGAAGCGCTCGAACGTGCCCGGCATGCGCTCGGGCTTCGTGGCCGGCGATCCGGACGTGCTGAAGAAATTCCTGCTCTACCGCACCTACAGCGGCGGCGCGATGTCGCCGCCGGTGCAGGCGGCCTCCTGCGCAGCCTGGAACGACGAGGCCCACGTGCAGGAGAACCGCAACCTGTACAAGGAAAAGTTCACGCTGATCACCCCGCTGCTGAAGCAGGTGATGGACGTCGAACTGCCCGACGCCGGCTTCTACCTGTGGGCCGACGTGCGCGCCACCGGCCTGTCGGACACCGAATTCGCACGCGCCCTGTACGCCGAATATAATGTGACGGTTTTGCCCGGCTCCTACCTGGCGCGCGATGCGCACGGCAGCAATCCGGGAAGCAACCGCATCCGCATGGCGCTCGTCGCCGAAGTGGACGAAGGACTGGAAGCGGCCAACCGCATCGTCCAGTTCTGCAAGGATTTGAAGTCCTCCTCCTGAAATCGATACGTTACTAGAAGATCCATCATGACCCAACAACTCCAGACCATCATCGACACCGCGTGGGAACAGCGCGCGGACATCAGCCCGGCCAGCGCCAGCAGCGAAGTGCGCGACGCCGTCGCCCACGTCCTGGCCGGCCTTGACGACGGCAGCCTGCGCGTGGCCCAGAAGGACAGCGGCAGCTGGGTCGTGAACCAGTGGATCAAGAAAGCCGTCCTGCTGTCGTTCCGCCTCGAAAACAACGTGCCCGTCGAAGGCGGCGGCATGCAGTTCTACGACAAGGTCCCGACCAAGTTCGCCAACTACAGCGCCGACGACTTCGCCAAGGGCGGCTTCCGCGTGGTGCCGCCGGCCGTGGCCCGCCGCGGCTCCTTCATCGGCAAGAACGTGGTCCTGATGCCGTCCTACGTGAACATCGGCGCCTACGTCGACGAAGGCACCATGGTCGACACCTGGGCCACCGTCGGCTCCTGCGCCCAGATCGGCAAGAACGTCCACCTGTCCGGCGGCGTCGGCATCGGCGGCGTGCTGGAGCCGATGCAGGCCAACCCGACCATCATCGAAGACAACTGCTTCATCGGCGCGCGCTCGGAAATCGTCGAAGGCGTGATCGTCGAAGAGAACTCGGTGATCTCGATGGGCGTGTACATCGGCCAGTCGACCAAGATCTACAACCGCGAAACCGGCGAAGTCACCTACGGCCGCGTGCCGGCCGGCTCGGTCGTGGTCTCCGGCTCGCTGCCGTCCGCCGACGGCAAGTACAGCCTGTACTGCGCCGTGATCGTCAAGCGCGTGGATGCGCAGACGCGTTCGAAGACCGGTATCAACGAGCTGCTGCGCGGGATTTAAGCTTCCCCGTCGCCCCCGCGACCTACGCCGTCGTTCCCGCGCAGGCGGGAACCCAAGTTTGCATGCATTTCGACCGCTCAAGCAGAACTTGGGTCCCCGCCTGCGCGGGGACGACGTTGTAAAGCCGAGTCCTTTCCCTACCACCGCAATCCCTCTGCAACAAGGTAGAATCCCCGAAGCGCAAAATTACCGCGAAGCAAGGGAGAGAAGCCATGATGATGGAACGCCTGTTCCAATTGATGAAGGAAAAGAACGCGTCGGACATGTTCTTCGCGGTCAATTCCCCCGTCCACATCAAAATCAACGGGAATCTCATCCCGATCAACCAGAACAAGCTCGAACCGGAAAACATCCAGGCGCTGCTGGCCGAGATCGCCTCGGAAGCGCAGATGGCCGAGCTGGAGCGCACCAACGAACTCAACATGGGTATCTCGGTGCCCAACCTGGGCCGCTTCCGCTTATCGGCGTTTCGCCAGCGCGGTTCGATCTCGGCCGTGTTCCGCTTCGTGCCTGCGAGTATCCCGCCGCTGGACGAACTCGGCCTGCCGCCGGTGTTGTCCGAGCTGATCATGGAAAAGCGCGGCCTGCTGCTGATCGTCGGCGCCACCGGCTCCGGCAAGTCGACCACGATCGCCTCGATGCTGGACCACCGCAACGAACAGCGGTCCGGCCACATCCTGACGCTGGAAGACCCGATCGAGTACCTGTTCAAGAACAAGAAATCGATCGTCAACCAGCGCGAAATCGGCAGCGACGCCGCCAGCTTCGACATCGCCCTGCGCAATTCGATGCGCCAGGCGCCGGACTGCATCCTGATCGGCGAGATCCGCGACAAGGACACCATGGCCGCCGCCCTCGCCTATGCGCAGTCCGGCCACCTGGTGCTGGCGACCCTGCACGCCAACAACAGCTACAACGCGCTGAACCGCATCATCAGCTTCTACCCGATCGAGAACCGCCCCGCCCTGCTGCAAGACTTGTCGTCGGCAGTGAAGGCGATCGTCTCGCAGCGCCTGGTGCGCGCCAAGGCCGGCGGCCGCCGCCAGGCCGCGGTCGAAATCATGGTCAACACCCGCTACGTGGCCGACCTGATCGAAAAGGGCGAGATCGGCGAGATCAAGGAAGCGATGGACAAGAGCCTGTCGCCGGGCTCGCAATCCTTCGAGCGCGCGCTGCTGGACCTGGTGCAGGCCGACCTGATCACCCAGGAAGAAGCGCTGGCGAATGCCGACTCGGCGACCAACCTGCTGTGGCTGATCAATAATGGGCCGGATAGTCAGGCGGCCAAGGCTGAGGAACAGGCCAAGGCGGCCGAGGAGCCGGCCGGGCCTTCGTTTACCGAGTTCACGCTGGATCAGTAAGACGTCTAACATCGACGTCTCTGATTAGAAGCAACTTTTGAGCAGATTTTCTTGCCACAAGGAAACTATTGACATATGATTTTTTATTTTTGAAATCATATGTTCGAACGACTATTGGATGTACTCGGAAACCCGCATTTTGAAGCGTATGTTGGCGGACCGATTGTCGGCGTACTTGTCAGCTTGATTTTCGCATCATTTGGTAATCGCTCAAGCAGTTCAAACGGACAATCGCCGCAGGATATTTACGTCGAGATAATCGAACGCCGTTTTCACGAGCGTCCTGCTCGCCGAGGAAACGCTCAGGGGCAAAACAATGGCGACGGGGGCGCGGCGATGGGGCTAGCACTAGTAGGTTTAGGACTATGTTTTCTTTTCGTCGCCTACTTGCCCAAGATATCTTTCGGACTGTGTTTCTTTATTACCTCGGTAAGCGCCTTCACGATTTCAACCTGCTTACTCGGTGTCGTATTCGGACAATTCAATACATTCAACTGGTGGCGACACACCATTTTCCCTTCAGCCGTCTCGATAGTTTCCCTTTACTCTGTCGTCCGTGCCGAGAACGCAATCGATATAAACGTCGTCAATTTTGCTCAAGGGCTGTTGGGCAATGGCCCCCTTACATTCGTACGGATTATCGACAGTACGGTGTCATTTTATAAAAGCCTGAACGATGCATATGTAAAATGGATCTTTTATCAGATAGCTGCGTTTGCCTTTTCTTTGTTTGCGTCACTCGAAGCCTTTTTACAATGGTTTCATTACATCGCTCTCGCAAATTCGCGAGACGGTTCCGCAGCTTGGGCGACACTGGCCATTCGTACTTCTCGGTTCGGCAGCCTTAGCGCCATCTTTACTGCAATACTATTCTCTGCGCTTGCTTGGCTATGTGCTTCTGGCATGGCTTATAGCTTTTTTCACGGATAAGAAAATCAGGCTAGTGACGCTAACGCCGACCTTACACGGCATGTGCTCGAAGCTCAACTGGATCAGCCCGGCGTTTCTTTGAACTCTATAGTTCGCCATCTGTATGTTCGGTCGTATCGCTTTGTTAGTTGAGCCAGCACGGCCGGTGCGATAGCGCGAGTGCTTAACCAGGTCTGTTCCCTACTCAAGAGACGGCGCGGCACCCGCATCGAGGCCAGCGCCGGGCCGGTAAAGCCATTGCTAAACTATCCTCTGAAGATAGCGGCCTGTGCTATCCTTCGCGCCTTTCCCCAGTAGCTACGCCATGAAAAAGACCCTCTACGGTATTCCGAACTGCGACACCGTCAAGAAAGCGCGCACCTGGCTCGCCGAGCACGGCCAGGACGTCGAATTCCACGATTTCAAGAAGCAAGGTCTCACACGGGAGATCCTTGCGGCCTGGTTGCAGCAACTCGACTGGGAAGTCCTGGTCAACCGCAAGGGCACGACCTGGCGCAAGCTGTCGGACGAGCGCCGCGCGCAAATCGTCGACAAGGCCAGCGCGCTGGAGCTGATGCTGGAAAATACCTCCGTGATCAAGCGCCCGGTGCTGGAAGGCGCCGGCCCGCTGAAGGTCGGCTTTTCAAGCGACGAGTACGAGCGCACGTTCGGGGACTGGCCGGCATGAAGACCACCCGCACCCTGCAGCTGACCGAGGAACTGATCGCCCTCGATTCGATCACCCCGCAGGACAAGGGCTGCCAGCAGAAACTGCAGGCGTTGCTGGCCCCGCTCGGCTTCACCTGCGAGACCATCGAGTCGAACGGCGTGACCAACCTGTGGGCGCGGCGCGGCACTGAAGCGCCGGTGTTCGTGTTCGCCGGGCACACCGACGTGGTGCCGGCCGGCCCGCTCGACCAGTGGCAATCGCAGCCCTTCGCCCCGACCCGGCGCGACGGCAAGCTGTATGGGCGCGGCGCGTCCGACATGAAGACCTCGATCGCGGCCATGGTCGTCGCCGTCGAGGAGTTCGTCGAGGCGCATCCGGGGCATGCCGGCTCGATCGCCTTCCTGATCACCAGCGACGAGGAAGGCCCGGCCGTGGACGGCACCGTGGTGGTCTGCGAGATGCTGGAAGAGCGCGGCGAGACCCTGGATTACTGCCTGGTCGGCGAACCGACCTCCAGCCACGTGCTGGGCGACATGATCAAGAACGGCCGCCGCGGCTCGCTCAGCGGCTGCCTGACCGTCAAGGGTGTGCAGGGCCACATCGCCTACCCGCACCTGGCGCGCAATCCGATCCACCAGGCGGCGCCGGCGCTGGCCGAACTGACCGCCGAGGTCTGGGACGAAGGCAACGAGTACTTCCCGCCAACCAGCTGGCAGGTCTCGAACATCCATGCCGGCACCGGCGCCAACAACGTCATCCCCGGCGAGATGAAGGTCGACTTCAACTTCCGCTTCTCGACCGCCAGCACGGCCGACGGGCTGGAGCAGCGCGTGCACGCCATCCTCGACCGCCATGGCCTGGACTACGACCTGAAGTGGACGCTGTCCGGCGAACCCTTCCTGACGCCGAAGGGTACGCTGTCCGAAGCCATCTGCGGCGCCATCAAGCACGAGCTGGGCGTGGTCACCGAACTGTCGACCACCGGCGGGACCTCCGATGGGCGCTTCATCGCCCGCATCTGCCCCCAGGTGATAGAATTCGGGCCACCGAACGCCAGCATCCACAAGATCGACGAGCACATCGAACTGCGCTACATCGATCCGCTCAAGAACATCTACCGCCGCACGCTAGAGACGCTGCTGGCGCCCGCGCCCGCTGCGGCGTAACCATTTTCCGCGAGACCCATCATGGCCACGACCAATTTCAGCACGCCGCGCGACCTGCTGCGCTACGCCGTCACCCGCTTCAACACCGCCAAGCTGTTCTTCGGCCACGGCAGCGCCGAAGCCTTCGACGAGGCGGCCTACCTGATCCTGCACACCCTCAAGCTCCCGCTCGACCGGCTCGATCCCTTCCTCGACGCCAAACTGCTGCCGGAAGAAGTGCTGCAGGTGCTGGCCGTGATCGAACGCCGCGTCAGCGAGCGCGTGCCGGCCGCCTACATCACCAACGAAGCCTGGCTGGGCAGCTACAACTTCTACGTCGACGAGCGCGTGCTTGTGCCGCGTTCCTTCATCGCCGAGCTGATCCCGAACCTGTTCAGCCCGTGGGTATCGGACCCGGAAGGCGTCGAGAACGTGCTCGAACTGTGCACCGGCTCCGGCTGCCTGGCGATCATGCTGGCCGACGCCTTCCCGAACGCGCTGGTCGATGCGGTCGACATCTCGAAGGATGCGCTGGCGGTGGCCGAGCGCAACATCCGCGACTATAAACTGAATGGCCGCGTCAACCCGATCGAGTCCGACCTGTACGAGAACGTGCCGTTCAAGAAGTACGACCTGATCGTCACCAACCCGCCTTACGTGAACAGCGATTCGATGGGCAAGCTGCCGCCGGAGTACATGCGCGAGCCGCAGATCGCCCTGGCCGGCGGCGAGGACGGCATGGACCTGGTGCGCAAGATCGTCGACGGCGCCGCCGAGCGCTTGAGCCCGGAAGGCGTGCTGATCGTCGAGATCGGCAACGAGCGCGAATACGCGGAAGCGGCCTTCGGCCACCTGGGCCTGACCTGGCTGACCACCAGCCAGGGCGACGATGCGGTGTTCCTGCTGACCGCGGAGCAGCTGGCCAAGTAATTCTCACCGTCGTTCCCGCGAATAACTCTCACCGTCGCCCCCGCGAAGGCGGGGGTCCAAGTTAACGGCGAACCACCAGCACTTGGATTCCCGCCTGCGCGGGAACGACGATTTCGAAGTGACCTCCAATGATCCGATTTCTCAACGTCAGTCTCATGCGCGGCACCAAGCCGCTGCTGGAAGACGCCGACCTGACCCTCAACCCCGGCGATAAAATCGGCTTGATCGGCGCGAACGGCGCCGGTAAATCCAGCCTGTTCGCGATGCTGAGGAGCGAACTGCACCCGGACCAGGGCGCGATCGATTTCCCGCAGCGCTGGCGCATGGCCTACGTGGCGCAGGAAACCCCGGCGCTGGACCGCCCGGCGATCGAATACGCGATCGACGGCGACGCCAACCTGCGTACGCTGCAGGCCGAGCTGGAGCGCCTCGAAGCGGCCCCGCACACGCAGGAAAACGGCATCGCGATCGGCAACCTGCACTCGGCGCTGGCGGATGCCGACGCCTACACGGTGCAGTCGCGCGCCGAGCAGCTGCTGCTGGGCCTGGGCTTCTCGCTGGAGCAGATGCAGCAGCCGGTGGCCAGCTTCTCGGGCGGCTGGCGCATGCGCCTGAACCTGGCGCAGGCGCTGATGTGCCCTTCCGACCTGCTGCTGCTGGACGAACCGACCAACCACCTGGACCTGGACGCGATCATCTGGCTGGAAGACTGGCTCAAGCGCTACCAGGGCACCCTGATCATCATCTCGCACGACCGCGACTTCCTCGACGAAATCGTGAACGTGATCGTGCACATCGACGAGCGCAAGCTGAAGCGCTACTCGGGCAACTACTCCGCCTTCGAGCGCCAGCGCGCCGCGCACATGGTGCTGGCCCAAGCGGCTTTCGAGAAGCAGCAGCGCACCCGCGCCCACCTGCAGTCCTTCGTCGACCGCTTCAAGGCCAAGGCCACCAAGGCGCGCCAGGCCCAGAGCCGCATGAAGGCGCTGGCCAAGATGGAAGAGCTGGCGCCGCTGCGCGCCGCCGCCGAGTTCTCCTTCGAGTTCCGCGATCCGGCGTCAAGCCCGAATCCGCTGCTGGTGATGGAAGACGTCGACGCCGGCTACCCGATCCTGGATGCGCACGGCGACAAGGTGGATGGCAAGACCATCGTCCACCGCGTGAACTTCTCGCTGCAGGCCGGCCAGCGCATCGGCCTGCTGGGCGTGAACGGCGCCGGTAAATCCACGCTGATCAAGACGGTTGCCAACGAACTGGCGCCGCTTGCCGGCAAGGCGACCCTGGGCAAGGGCCTGGTGATCGGCTACTTCGCCCAGCACCAGGTCGAGATGCTGCGCCACGACGAATCGCCGCTGTGGCACCTGCAAAAGATCGCGCCGACCGTGCGCGAGCAGGAGCTGCGCAACTTCCTGGGCGGCTTCAACTTCCCGGGCGACATGGTGACCAGCCCGATCAAGCCCTTCTCCGGCGGCGAAAAGGCGCGCCTGGCGCTGGCCCTGATCGTGTGGCAGCGCCCTAACCTGCTGCTGCTGGACGAACCGACCAACCACCTGGACCTGGAAACGCGCGAGGCGCTGACCATGGCGCTGGCGCAGTTCGAGGGCACGCTGGTCGTGGTCTCGCACGACCGCCACTTGCTGCGCGCCACCACCGAGGAATTCATCATCGTCGCCGACGGCCGCCTGCAGCCCTTCGACGGCGACCTGGACGACTACAAGAACTGGCTGTTCCAGACCAAGCTGGGCAAGACGTCCGAATCCACGCCGCTGCCTTCGAAGGACGACAAGCCGGCTGCGGCTGCGGCGGCGCCGGCCGCGGCGCTCGACCGCAAGGAGCAGAAGCGCCTCGAAGCCGAGGAGCGCCAGCGCCTGGCCGCCGTCAAGAAGCCGATCGAGAACCGCATCAAGCGCATCGAGGAGCAGATGGCCAAGCTGAATGCGCGCAAAGCGGAAATCGACGCGCGCCTGCTGGAGCCGGCGATCTACGAAGCGGACAAGAAGGAAGAGCTGAAGACGCTGGTCGCGGACCAGGCTTTCCTGGTGCGCGACCTCGGGACGCTGGAAGAGGAGTGGCTGGAACTGCAGGAGCAGCTGGAGAGCCTGGCGGCCTGACCGTCGCTCCCGCGAAGGCGGGAGTCCCAGTTTGACGCGCTGTGGAGTTGTCGGAAGAACTTGGGTCCCCGCCTCCGCGGGGACGACGGAACATTATGCAACTTGCCGCGAACTGGCCGGCCTTTGCACCGACATCAGCTTCTCGATATCGACCAGGATCAGGCGGCGTCCGCCCGCCTGCCCCAGGCCGAGCAGGTAGTCCGGGCGCGCCTCGTCGCCGCCCGACGGCGGCAGCGGCGCCACCTGGTCCTGCCGCAGCGTCACCACGCCGGTCACGCCATCCACCACCATCCCCATCGCGCAGCTGGACAGCTTGAGGATGATCACGTCGGTCATCGGGTCGGGCGCGTCCGGCGAGGTGCCGCAGGCCACGCGCATGTCGACCAGCGGCATGATCACGCCGCGCGACACGGCCACGCCGCCGATGATCTCGCCGCTGGAGGCGAAGCGCTCAAGTGCCTTGAGCACGCGCAATTCCTGCACCTTCGCAAAGTCGATACCGTATTCGAGGCCGCCGAGCGTGAAGCTCAGGAACTGGGTCGGATGAGAGCCGGAAGAAGTCGTCGTGTCATGCATGGCGCGTCCTTTATTCAGGATTGTCATACTACGGTGCATGCCCGGTTTCACAATTGACTGCAGTCAATCTTTCCTACAAGCAGGAACAAGCTTGCTTTCGCCGGATGCGTCCGTACAATGACCGCGCATGTGCGCAAGCGAAATGAAGAGGAACCGATCATGTACCAGTGGCTGCGACGCCTGATTTCCGGTCGCCCCGCGCCTGCGCGGCCGGTGCCGCCCGTGGAGCCGGTGCCCACCCTTGCGCCCGCCGCTAGCCCCTCCTCTGCGCCCTCCCCGCCCGCCGCGCCTCCTGTCCCCGCAGCGGCTCCGGCGCCCGACGGCGCTGCCCTCTCCGCCGCGCAGACGGGACGCCCGCCGGTGCCCTTCGAGCTGCTCGACCGCGTCGGCACCGCCTGGCATGCCTGGCTGTTCCAGCGCGAGGACGAAGGCGGCCTCGAACTCAATCCTTTCGAAGCCCAGGTGCTGGAGACCCTGGCCGGCATCCTGTCCTCGCAGCAGTCGGGGGCCGCGCTGGTGCGGCGCATGCCGGGCCTGATCCCGCAACTGCTGCAAAGCCTGCGCAGCGAGTCCTTTTCGGGCAGCGCCCTGTCGCGCACCATCTCGTCCGACGTGGTGCTGGTGGCGGCGGTGATCCGCCTCGCCAACAGCTGCTACCAGGGCACCGGCGCGACCGTCACCAGCGTCGAGCAGGCCGTGATCCTGATCGGCCAGGAAGGCCTGCGCCAGCTGATCACGACGGTCGCCTTCCGGCCCATCATCGACGTGCATTCGGGCTTCTACGTGCGGCGCCTGGCGCCCATCCTGTGGGAACACTCGGAGCGCTGCGCGACGGCGGCGCGCAGGATGGCGGCAGCGCGCGGCGTCGAAGCCTTCGACGCCTTCCTGGCGGCCCTGCTGCAGAATGTCGGCCTGACGGTGGCGCTGCGGACCATGGACCAGGTCACCAAGGGCGAGCCGCAGCTGGGCTCCGGCATCTTCTGGGCCCAGCTGGCACGCGACACGCGGCGCCTGAGCGTCAGCATCGCGCGCGAGTGGAACTTCCCGGAGAGCGTGGTGCGCGCGCTGGACGAACAGGGCGGCCTGCGCAAAGGGGCGCACATGTCGCCGCTGGGGAGTTTGCTGATGCTGACCGACTACCTGGGCAGGCTGCGGGTGCTGGTCGAACAGGGGGTGATGGAAGATGGCGACCCGGCGCTGATGGCCGGGTTGCCGGAGGATGCAGCGCGGTGCTACGCGCTGCTCGGTTAGCCCGTCAGGGCTTCACGGATGCATCGGTCCTGGCCAGCTCGCGGTTCTGCTCATCCAGCCAGGTCTTCAGCGGCGCGAAATAATCCAGCATCGCGGTCGCATCCATTTTGTCCTCGCCGGTGACGGCTTTCAGCGCTTCCGGCCACGGCTTCGATTTGCCCATGGCGAGCATCTGCTGGAACTTGGCGCCGGCCTGCTTGTTGCCGTAGATCGAGCAGCGGTTGAGCGGGCCGCTGTAGCCGGCTTCGCGGCACAGCGCGCGGTGGAACTGGAACTGCAGCACGTGGGCCAGGAAGTAGCGCGCATACGGCGTATCGCTGGCGACGTGGAACTTGGCGCCGGCATCGAAGCCGTTCTCCAGCATCGGTGCCGGACGGCTCACGCCCTGGTACTGCTCCTTCAGCGCCCACCAGGCCTTGTCGTAGTCGGCCGGCTTGACCTGGCCGGAATACACCTGCCAGCGCCACTTGTCGACCATGTAGCCGAAGGGCAGGAAGGCGACCTTCTGCAGCGCGGTGTACAGCAGCGGACCGATGTCCGCCGACGGATCCGGCTCGGTCTTCATCAGGCCGACCTGCTTCAGGTAGGCCGGGGTGATCGACAGCGCCACGGTGTCGCCGATGGCTTCGTGGAAGCCGTCGTTGGCGCCGTTCTTGAAGAGCGGCGGCTGCACGCTGTAGGCCAGGTCGTAGTACAGGTGGCCCAGCTCGTGGTGGATGACGCGGAAGTCCTCGGCGGTCGGGGTGATGCACATCTTGATGCGCACGTCGTCCTTGCCGTCCAGGTCCCAGGCCGAGGCGTGGCACACGACTTCACGGTCGCGCGGCTTGGTCAGCAGCGAGCGCTCCCAGAAGGTCTCGGGCAGCTTGCGCATGCCGAGCGAGGTATAGAAACCTTCGGCGTAGCGCGTCATCGCCACGGCGTCGGTCTTGCGCTCTTCCAGCAGCGCGGTCAGGTCTTCGCCGCCGTCCTTGGTGGCGGGTTTCAGCAGCGGGTAGAGGTTGTCCCAGCTTTGCGCCCACATATTGCCCAGCAGGTGGGCCGGGATCGGACCAGTCGCCGGCACGACGGACGCGCCATAGGCCTGGCGCAGCTTGAAGCGGGTGTAGGTGTGCAGCGAATCGTAGAGCGGCTTGACCTGCTGCCACAGGCGCTCCATCTCGCTTGAAAAGGCTTCGGGGCTCATGTCGTAGCCCGAGCGCCACAGCGCGCCGGTATCGGCATAGCCCATGGTGCGGGCGCCCTTGTTCGACACCTCGACGTATTTGGCGTAGTCGTCCTTGTAGCTAGGGGACTGCGCATGCCAGCCGAGCCAGACTTCCTTCAGGCGGTTCGGGTCGCGGCTGGTGGCCAGCACTTTTTCGAGCTCGCCGAGCGGCATGCAGGCCGGCTTGGCGGCGCCGGCGGCAGATGTGGAAACCGAGGCCGGGCAGTACTTGGCCGAGCCGTAGGCGCCGGTCATGTGGGCCGCCAGGCGGGCGTAGGTGGCGCGGTCCTTCGCTTCCGGCAGCATCAGGGTCTGCTGCAGCAGCATCAGCTTGCGCGCGCTGGCTTCGGGCAGCTTCAGGTCCTTGTAGCGGCGCGCCTTCAGGGCGGTCTCGCCGCTCAGGGTCAGGAAGCCTTCGCTGGCCTGGGCCGTCATCGACTGGGTGTCGAGGGTGATGAAGTTCTCGGCCACCCATTCGGCGCGCTGGGCGTCCAGACCGAGCTGCTCCAGGCGTTCTTCGGCATCCTTGATGAAGGCTTCGGCCTCGGCGACGGTCGGCTTGCCCTGGGCCTTGGCGGGCGCCCTGGTGGCGGCAAACGCCGGCAGTGCCACGACCGCGCCGGCCACCAGCGTGGCGATCAGGCTGCGGCGGAAATTCGGATGATGCGTCTTCAAGCTGTCTTCTCCTCTTGGTCTTTTTTGTCGTCGCTGCTCCATGCAAAACGTCCGTGCGCGCCGGAGAACAGCAGTGCGCCGTTCTGCGGTCCGCGCAGGCGCGTCCTGATCTCGCGCGGCGCTATGATATACGGGCTGCCGGCCGCCGGGCTGAATCCGAGCACGCGCACCAGGGTGTCGCCCTGTACCTGCTGCACGCCGACGCTGGACACGCAGGCGGCATCGCGGCGCTGGCGTTCGAGGTCGGCCAGCACCTTGCGGCCCTCTTCCTGGTCCGCCTCCAGCTGTTTGAGCCTGGCGGACGCCTCGCCGATCGCTTTCAAGGCCGGCGCCACCTCCTGCGCCATGCGCTGGAACTGGCGCGCCTGCTCGGGGGTGAAGCTGATCTCGTTCTTGCGCACGGTTGATGCCAGCAGCAGGTAGCGCCGCACCTCCGGCTGCGCGGTCAGGCTGTCCATGCCGGCCTTCTGGCGCGCCGCCAGTTGGGCGAACTGGGCCAGGCGCGCCGTGACCACGGCGATGATCTCGTCGATCTGCGGCCCCTCCGGGCACAGCACGTAGACCAGCATCTCGCCCTGCTTGCGCGGCGCCGCGCATTCGATGTCCACGCGGCGCCCGGCGATGGCGCTGCCCTCGGCCTGGCCGATGCGCACCTCGTCGCCGATCACTTCGCAGTTGACCGCATGGGCGATCGTGATGCGGGTGCCGGAGACCACGCAGTTCTCGGCGCGGTCCAGCACGATCGCGCCGTCGGCGGCATGCAGCACCGCGCCCGATGCGACGCCGGCCACGCGGATGTCGCCGTGCTGGTTATGGGCGCTGCCGCCGACCAGGTTGGCATGCAGCAGGATGCGGCCGCCGCGCGAGACCAGGCGCCCGTAGACGTCGCCGTGCACGGTGATGCTCTCGCCTTCGATGACGCGCTTTTCCTGCACCTCGCCAAACTCTTCGTAGTCGCCGCTCAGCTCCAGGTTGCCGGTGGTCTTGGCGCTGACACCGTCGCGGCTGACGATCTTGTCGCCCACCGAGATCTTGCTGGTCGCGCTGTCCACGGTCAGGAAGCCGGCCTGTTGCGACACCAGGAATTCGCCGTCCTGCGCGCGTTCGACCCTGGTGCCGGGACCGGCATATTCGCCCAGGTCGACGTCCTTGCCCGGCTTGGCAGGCAGCGCCGAGCCGGCCATCTCGAAGCCGGGCGTGCCCAGCGTGAGCGGGATCTTTTGCAGCAGGCGCACGCCGGGCTGGATTTGCGGGAAGCGGTTCTGGAAGCGGTGCAGGTCGAGGCGGCCGTTGGCGAGCTGGCGCGGCGCGTCGTTGCGGTGGATGTCGTCCGAGATTTCGACGATGCGGGCGTCCTGCCCCGGCACCGGTTCGAGGCGCCGGGCCACCGTCACGCGGTCGGCCTTGCTTGACGCGATCGCGGCGCGCACCGCGTCCAGCTCGATGCCGAAGCGGATGCCCTTGCCCCACATGTCGGCGATGAATTCGTCGGGGTCGAGGCGGGCCGGCAGGCCGGGCGCGTCCGGATCGGCGGGGTCCGTCAGCCAGACCGGCTCGAAGTAGTATTCGGCGTAGCCCTTGCCGATCTTGACCGCGCGGTACAGCTCGCGCCGGGCGGGATCGAAGGGCAGGATGTCGGCGGCGATCCGGATTTGCTGGTTCGCGCCGTCCGGGCCGGCAAGCGCCGGACCATGGCCGAACAAGGCCTTGAGCAGGACGGGATAGTCGACGCCGGCCAGGTAATGGCCGCCGCGGAAGATGCTGTCGATGGCAGCCACCAGCGTGGTGCCGAGTACGGCGGGGTCCGCATACACGCCGTCATGCCGCTTGGCGATGCAGTGTTCGGAGGTAGACACGTGAACTCCCAGTCCAGGTACGGCCCGGCGCGGTTTGGGCCGGGGCTCAGACTGGGTAGCGTATCACGTAGATTGTGATGCGGAAAGGATTATGCGATCCGCGATGCGGTCAACGGCGGGGCGGGTACAGGTCCATGCCCGCCTCGTTGATCTGGCGGCGCATTTCGCGGCGCTCGTCCGGCGTCATGCGTCCGCTGCCGCTGCGGCGCACGTCGCGCTGCTCCTGCTGCTGTTGCTGGTACTGCTGCTGCATGCGGCGCTGTTCTTCGTAGGCGCGGACGTCGTAGCGCGGGTCGCGCTCCGGGCTCAGGTAACGGCCGCCGCGATCGCCACGGTCGCCGCGGTCGGCCTGCATGGCCGGGCTGTCGCGGCGGTCGAACTGGCGGTCGCCGTACTGCTGGGCAAACGCGGCGCCCAGGCTGCCGGCCATCAGCACGCACGCCAACGCACCGCGAAGCGCGCAGCGGGCAAGCAGCCCGGCCTTCGTTCCTGCGATGTTGTGAGTGACGCTGTTCATGGTGTGCCTCTTCCGCGATGCCAAGTAAGGAGATAAGCTAAAGCTGTGATGCGATTCGGTTTCGATGTGAGCCCAGTTTATGAGGATTCCACTGCGGGTATAAGGCTAATTGGGTAAAGTTTGTAACACAATGTAATGCCTCGACAATATCTCCTGTCCGCGAAGGCATATGACGTTACCATAGCGACATTAATCTGACAAATCTGACAGACTCATGAATGCAACAAGCTCGAACAACGGAGGCCAGAACAACGGCCATTCCGCGAAGATCATGGTGGTCGACGACGACGTGCGCCTGCGCGATCTGCTGCGCCGTTACCTGACCGAACAGGGCTTCCAGGTGGTCACCGCCGAGAGCGCGCCGGCCATGAACAAGCTGTGGCTGCGCGAGCGCTACGACCTGCTGGTGCTGGACCTGATGCTGCCCGGCGAGGACGGCCTGTCGATCTGCCGCCGCCTGCGCGGCGCCGGCGACCAGACCCCGATCATCATGCTGACCGCCAAGGGCGAAGACGTGGACCGCATCGTCGGCCTCGAGATGGGCGCCGACGATTACCTGCCCAAGCCCTTCAACCCGCGCGAGCTGGTGGCCCGCATCAACGCGGTCCTGCGCCGCAAGGGCCCGGACGAGATCCCCGGCGCGCCGTCCGAGACGCCGCAGACCTTCGAGTTCGGCGACTTCGTGCTCGACCTCGGTACCCGCACGCTGAAGAAAAACGGCGAGACCGTGCCGCTCACCACCGGCGAATTCTCGGTGCTGAAAGTGTTCGCCCGCCACGCGCGCCAGCCGCTGTCGCGCGAGAAGCTGATGGAACTGGCGCGCGGCCGCGAGTACGAAGTGTTCGACCGCTCGCTGGACGTGCAGATCTCGCGCCTGCGCAAGCTGATCGAGCCGGATCCTTCCAGCCCGCTGTACATCCAGACCGTATGGGGCCTGGGCTACGTGTTCATCCCCGAAGGGCAGCCGCGCTAAGTGTCCGTTTCAGTCTCTCCGACGAGTTTCACGGCGCGGCGCAGGCGCCTGTTCGGCCGCATGAAGAGCGGCCTGTTCTGGCGCACCTTCCTGCTGCTGTCCTTCCTGACCGGTCTGTCGATGGCATCGTGGATCGGCATGATCAACGTGTTCCAGCGCGGCCCGCAGGCGGAGCAGACCGCCGAACTGCTGGTCTCGGTGGTCACCCTCACCAAGGCCGCGCTGACCCACTCCGCGCCCGACCTGCGCACCGAGCTGCTGTTCGAGCTGGTCTCGAACGAAGGCATCCGCATCCTGACGCTGGAACCCGACGACAAGGTCGAGCCGCCGCCCTCGAACGCGCTGATGCCGGAGATCGCCGCGATGGTCCGCCAGCGCCTCGGCAAGGACACGCGCTTCTCGCGCAAGGTGAACGACATGCCGGGCTTCTGGGTCAGCTTCGACATCGACGGCGACAAATACTGGCTGATGCTGGAACGCGACCGCCTGGCCGGTCTGACCCGCGTGCAGTGGCTGGGCTGGGCCACGGTGGTGGGCGCGCTGTCGCTGCTGGGCGCGGCGCTGATCTCGACCCTGATCAACCGCCCGCTGGCGCGCCTGACCGCGGCCGCACGCTCGATCGCCCAGGGCAAGCGGCCCGCGCCGCTGCCCGAAAAAGGCTCGCAGGAGATCATCGAGGCCAACCGCAGCTTCAACCAGATGGTCGACGACCTGCAGCAGCTCGAGAAGGACCGCGCCATTATCCTGGCCGGCATCTCGCACGACCTGCGCACGCCGCTGGCGCGCATGCAGCTCGAAGTCGAGATGGCCAATTTGTCGCCGGAAGCGCGCGAAGGCATGCAGTCCGACATCGCGCAGATGGACGCCATCATCGGCCAGTTCCTCGACTTCGCCCGCCCGACCGAGGCCGCCACCTTCGTGCCGGTCGACCTGTCCGAGCTGCTGGAAGACTGCGCCCATGCCGCAGCGCGCCTGCCCGACGTGCGCACCCGCACCGCGATCGAACCGAACATCCGCGTGCCGGCGAATGCCACCGACCTGCGGCGCGTGATCAACAACGTGATCGAGAACGCCCGCCGCTACGGCAAGACCCCGGGCCATGACGTCACCGAGATCGACATCGTCTGCCAGGTCCGGATGACCGCCCACGGCCGCCGCGCGGTGGTCGAGATCGGCGACCATGGCGTCGGCGTGCCGGACGACCAGATCCAGCTGCTGCTGCGCCCCTTCACGCGCCTCGACAGCGCGCGTGGCCAGGCCAACGGCGCCGGCCTTGGGCTGGCGATCGTCGAACGCGTGATCACCCGCCACAACGCCGACCTGCAGGTGCGCAGCCGCGAAGGCGGCGGCCTGGTGCTGCAATTCGCCTTCCCGCTGGCGTCCTGAACTTTCTCTTTTTTGCCATGACCGATACTTCCCTCTCCTATTCCGACGTCGAACAGGCTGCCGCACGCATCGAAGGCGCGGCCCACCGCACGCCGGTCCTGACGTCGAGCACCGCCGATGCGATGGCCGGCGCGCAGTTGCTCTTCAAGGCCGAGAACTTCCAGCGCATGGGCGCCTTCAAGTTCCGCGGCGCCTACAACGCCATCGCCAGGTTCAGCGAGGCCCAGCGCCAGGCCGGCGTGCTGACCTTCTCCTCGGGGAACCACGCGCAGGCGATCGCGCTGTCGGCCAGGCTGATGGGCATCAAGGCCGCCATCATCATGCCGAAGGACGCGCCGGAACTGAAGGTGCGCGCCACCCAGGGCTATGGCGGCGAAGTGATCTTCTACGACCGCTACACCGAGAACCGCGAAGAGATCGGCGCGCGCCTGGCCCGCGAGCGCGGCATGACCCTGATCCCGCCCTACGACCATCCGGACGTGATCGCCGGCCAGGGCACGGCCGCCAAGGAGCTGTTCGACGAGGTCGGCGAGCTGGACCTGCTGCTGGTGCCGCTCGGCGGCGGCGGCCTGCTGGCCGGCTGCGCGCTGGCCGCGTCGAAGCTGTCGCCCAACTGCACCGTCATCGGCGTCGAGCCGGAAGCCGGCAACGACGGCCAGCAGTCGCTGCGCAGCGGCCAGATCGTCGATATCGGCGTGCCCCAGACCATCGCCGACGGCGCCCAGACCAGCCACCTCGGCCAGCATAATTTTGCCGTCATCAGGAAGATGGTGTCCGACATCGTCACCGTCAGCGATGCCCAGCTGGTCGAGACCATGAAGTTCTTCGCCGAGCGCATGAAGACCGTCGTCGAGCCGACCGGCTGCCTGGCCGCCGCGGCAGCACTCCACGGCGTGGTGCCGGTGACCGGCAAGAAGGTCGGCATCCTGATCAGCGGCGGCAACGTCGACCTTGCCCGCTTTGCAAAACTCGTGAGCGCGTAAGCCGCCACGCACCCTGTCAAGGGCGGCAATCCCGAAGAACGGGCGGTAAAACCGCCTGTAATCGTGGCTTAGAAAACAATAGCGCCCCGCTATTCTTCTTCCTAGTTTGATATCTCACAAAGGGAAGATGATGTTTTCGGGATTTATTCACCTGTCGTCCAATGCGGTCATGGTGGCCATGGCCGTTTCGTTCGCGCTGAGCATCATCGCCAGCGAACTCTACCTGCACAGGTCGCGCAGCCACCGTGCGATCACCTTTCATCCGGTGATGTGCCAATTCTTCCGGATGTGGATCTTCCTGACGACCTTCGGGATGACCACCAAGGCCTGGGTTGCCGTGCACCGCAAGCACCACGCCAAGACCGACACCGTCGACGACCCGCACAGCCCGGTCATCCATGGCCTGATGACCGTCCTGACCAAGGGCGTGCTCCTGTACCGCAAAGCGGCCACCGATCCCCAGGTGATCAAGACCTACGGCGTCGGCATCCATGACGACTGGATGGACACCCACCTCTACACCAAGCACCGCTTCAAGGGTGCCTGGTTCTTCCTGTTGCTGGAGATGGCGCTGTTCGGCGCCGAGCATGGCCTGTACATCTGGCTGTTCCAGCTCTCGGTGTCGCCGGTCTGGGCGGCAGGCTTCGCCAACGGCTTCTTCCACGTCGTCGGCTACCGCAACTTCGAAACGCGTGAGCATTCGCGCAATTTCTTCCCGATCGCCATCCTCCTGTGCGGTGCGGAGCTGCACAACAACCACCACGCCTATCCGGCCTCGGCGAAAGCCTCGATGCGCTGGTTCGAATTCGACGGCGGCTGGCTGATCATCCGCGTGCTGGCTTTCTTCCGTCTGCTGACGATCAATCGCGTCGAAACCGGCGTGTTCGAAACGCGCGACCAGAGCGCGCTCTCCGAGAGCGGCGCCAACGCCTGAGCGCGTTAAACCGCGCACAGTCGGGCTGGCCTCCCCGGCGTAGAGTGACATGGCAGTACAACTCTACATGGAGGCCACAATGAACAAACTGCAAAAGCTTCTGCTTGCCAGCCTGGTCGCCGGCGCCTTCGGCAGCGTTGCCGTCCCGGCGATGGCCGATACCGTCATCATCCGCGAGGCGCCGCCGGCGCCGCGTGCCGAGCGGGTCCCGCCACCGCGCCGCGGCTACGTCTGGGCGCCGGGCCACTGGGAATACCGCCACGGCCGTTACGTCTGGACCCGTGGTACCTGGCTGCGCGAACGTCACGGCTACGCCTACAACGCCCCGACCTGGGTCGAGCGCGATGGCCGCTGGGTGATGGAACGTGGCGGCTGGCGCCGCGGCGACCGTGACGGCGACGGCATCCGCAACGGCCGCGATCGTGACCGCGACGGCGACGGCATCCCGAATCGCATGGATGCGCGTCCGAACAATCCGAACCGCGGCTAAGCTTTCAATCAAGTATCGTTCAGGAAGCGGGCAAGGCACGGCGTGAAAACGCCGCCCTTGCCCGCTTCCTTTTCCGCCCTCACGGTGAGGCACCGAACAGAGAGCAGCGGGCACGGCGCGCAGACTGTAGCCATACCACAGGAGAACGATATGAAAAGCCCTGTCAAGCTACTGAGCATGTTTGCCGCCGCCGCGCTGTCGGCATCGATGGCGGTCCCGGCACTGGCCGGCAATGAAATCGTGAAGTGCGTCGATGCGAGCGGTCACGTGACCCTGACCGACCAGCCCTGCGAGGCCGGCGCCACGATGGTGAAGCTGTCGAGCGCGAATTTGGAACCGCAGCCGCAGCCGCAACGCCACGTGGTCACGCCCGCCGAGCTGCGCCACGACGGCTGGAAGCGGCCGCAGGCGGCCCGCCCCGCCACCCTGTCGCGCGACATCGCCACGCTGAAGGAAGCGCGGCGCATGCTGATGTTGCAGGAAACCCGCCCGCGCCTGGCCGGTCTGAATTAATCCGGACGGCTCAGTGCAGGTCGCGCAGCGGAACGATGTCGGCCAGTGCCGGCTCGTTGGCCGGCGCGCCCAGCGTGCGCACCAATTGCAGCACTTCCTCGCTCTTGATGAAGCTGGCCGACGAACTGGCCGTCAGCAGTTTTTCCGGCGGCTGCGAACGCGAAATCGCCCAGCCCTGCACGTAGTCGACGCCGATCTCGGCCAGCGTACGCACCGTTGCCGCATCCTCGGCCCACTCGGCAATCGTCTTCATGCCCAGGTTCAGTGCCAGGTTGACGATCGCCTCGACGATGGCGACGTTGGCCGGGTGAGCGTTGATGTTGACGATGAAGTTACCGTCGATCTTCAGCACGTCGGCCGGCAATTCCTTCAGATAGGAGAACGAGGTGTAGCCGGCGCCGAAGTCGTCCAGCGCCACCTTCACGCCGAAGGCGCGCACCTGGTCGATGAAGCGGCGCGTGTTGTCGAGGTCATGCAAGGCCACGCTCTCGGTGATTTCCATGCACAGGCGGCCTGCCACGTGTTCGTGGCGCGCCAGGATTTCCAGCGTGTCCTGCACGAAGCGCTCGTCGTTCAGCGAGGCCCCCGACAAATTCATGCAGACGAAGCGGGTATTGGTCAGCGACTCGACGTGGTCCTCGATCCAGGCCAGGGTGCTCGACAGCACCCAGCGGTCGATCACGCCTGCGCGGCCGCTCTTCTCGGCCGCCGCGATCACCGGGCCGGCCGCCGACACGCGCCCATCCGGCTCGCGCATGCGCAGCAGCACCTCGAAGTTCAGCGATTCGTGCGGCGAGCGCAGCGACATGATCGGCTGCATCTCGAGGAACATGCCTTCGGTCGGGTTCGGGCCGTTCAGGCGCGCGACCAGGTTCAGCTCCGCCTCGCGCTCCTCGAAGGCGCTCGAACCGCGCTTGTACACGACCAGGCCTTCGCTGTTGCCGTCCTTGGCTTCGCGGCAGGCGCGGTCGGCGGTCGAGATGGCATCCTTCATCGCCATGCCCGGCGCGACTTCGATCAGGCCGACCGAGCCGCGCACGTGGAAGGCCTTGTCGCCGACGCGATAAGGCGAGCCGCCGATGCGGTCGACGATGCTGCGGCAGATCAGCGAGGCCAGCGAGATCGCGGTGTCCGGCATCACGATCACGAATTCGTCGCCGCCCACGCGGCCGACCTGCTGGTTGCCGGCCAGCGTCATCGCCACCCGTTCGCAGACCTGCTTCAGGACTTCGTCGCCGGCGGCGTGGCCGAACAGATCGTTGATCAGCTTGAAGCGGTCGAGGTCGAGATAGGCCAGGGTCAGCGGACGGCCCGGCGCCGCGTTCGCGGCGACCGTCTCGAACAGCTTTTCCAGCCCGCGGCGGTTGAAGACCTTGGTCAGCGGGTCGTTGTTGGCCATGAAGCGCAGCTGCTCGGTGGCCTTGTGCTTTTCGGTCACGTCCTGCAACACCGCTTCGATGCGGCCGCGCGCCAGGGTGGCGCTGACCATGAAGCGCTGGCTGCCGTCGCGGCTGTCGAGCTGCATCTCGGCTTCGCTCTGCAGGTGCACCTTTTCATGCAGCTCGACCCACAGGCTCTCGGCGAAGAACTGCTTCCAGGCGGTGCGGCCCGGCACGATGGCGTCGGCGCCCAGCATCTTGCGCAGGGCCGGGTTCGCGCTCAGGAAGTTACCGTAGGTGTCGAGGGTGAACAGGCCGACCGGCATGGCCTCGTAGGCGTGTTCGAGTTCGGCCTGGGCGGCGATCCGCTTCCTGGTTTCCATGCGCATCTGCTCAGCGATCGCCAGGGCCGCCAGCAGGCTGGAGGCCAGCGCCGCGGTCACGCTGTTGACCACGCCCAGCAACTGGCGCGCGCCGAGGGCGGCGGAAAACACTTCGGTCAGGCCGCCCACGTAGGTGACGACGAAGGAGGCGGCAAACCAGATCGCGACCCGCGACTGCGAGCGCAGCATGATGGTCAGCAGGCCCATGATCATCATCGTCAGGCCGGCTGCCACCACGCCCCACATCACGGGCAGGAAGTAGCCGTAAGGCAGCCACAGTGCGCACGGCAGCAAGGCCAGCGCCAGCCACTGCATGAAGCGCAGCGGCGTGATGAAACGGGTCCGCTGCAAGTCGTGGCCGAACAGGGTCATGTACAGCGTCAGGGTCGACACCGAGTACAGCGCCATGGTCAGCGCGCGGCTCGGCAGCAGCCACTCGGCCGGCACCACCTGCCCCAGCCATTGGGTGTCCCAGCCGGCCGACAGGGCGCCGACCCGCAGGTTCAGCATCAGCCAGGCCGCGAACTGCAGGTAGATGGCCTGGCGGTTGATGATGGCCGTGATCAGGATGAACAGGCTCAGCACGATCATGCCGCCGTCGAGCAGGCCCGACTGGCGGTGGAAGTGCCGGGTCGACAGCTCCAGCTGATCCGCCGGCCACAGCAGCGCGGTCACATGCGCCGGCCCCGAGAAGGTGGCGCGGCACAGCACGTCGACCGGCATGTTCGGCAGCCGCAGCGCAAAGCCGGACTTGACCGCGGCAAGCGCCCCCTGCTCGCCGCCGCGCGAGGCATGGCCCAGCTCCTGCAGGGTGGCGGCGTCCCAGCAGCGGATCGCCAACGCATGGCGCGAGGGAAGCTCGACCGCCTCGTTCGGGATGCCATTGGTACGCAGCTTGAACCACAGCGGCGCTTCGGAAAGGTGGGTATCGTGGAACTCGACCGGTTGGGTGCGCGCCAGGGCATGCAAGGCCGCCGCGGGCGTCAGCGGGCCCGCGCTCTCGTCCACCGCGTGCAAGGCCAGGGGCTGGCTGCCGGTGGCGACGTCATGGCTGTTCCACGCCACCAGCGCCAGCACCGAGACCAGTGCGACGCAGGCCGGCACCAGGTACACCGACAGGAAACGCATCGTCGCTTCGACGATGCGATGCGCTGCCATTACCGGGAGCGATTTCTGCGACGGAACGAGGGGCTGGAGCGGCTGAAACATGTAAGCAATCGATTGAACGTCAATTGCCCGCAAGAATACAGCCTGCCTATGATTCCGTCATGCAATTTCTGTGTCAGGCAACGGCAAACTGCCTGATCGGGCTGGCGATGGGGGCCATCTGCGGCATCGCTGCCCTGAGCGTGTGGCGCGTCCGCAACTCGCCGACCTGAATGTCCGGGTGCGAGGTCTGGCGCACGAACTTCAGCAGCGGGTGTTTGGCGGCGGTCCAGCGCGCTTCCGCGGTGGCGATCTCGAAGGCCATCACCCGGTGCGGGATGTTGCCGACATGGCTCAGCGGAATCATCTGGCCAGGTTCGAACACGTCGGAGAACATCAGTTGCTCGTACTGGCGATCGATCGGGGCACGTCCGGTGGCGATCGCGAATTCGGTGCCGCTCTGCTCCCAGAACTGGAAGAAGGCCTTCATCAGGGCCACCTTGACCACGTGGCCGATGCGCCCTTCCGATACGCCAAGACGGGTCACCTCGGCCAGGCGGCGGCCCTGCAGCCAGTCCGGCAACTCGATCGATTCCTCGACATGCAGGGGACCGTGGACATTGGTCTGGATGCGTGCGGTGCCCAATGCCGAGCCGTCCAGCTTGGATTCGGCGAGCAGCACGATCGTGTCGTTCGCATAGTCGCAGGCTTCCGGCAGGGCCAGGGTGCGCGCGAAGTCAGGCACATGGCGCGCGTAGGCGGACTGGCGGATGCGGACAGCCTTCCACAGCGCCTCCTCGGTATCGACACGGCGCACGGTGAACGGCAGGCGCTCGACCGGCATCTCTTGCTTGGCGTTGATGGATACGGGAATAGCGGGTTGGCGCATGTCCATGGCAGACTTCCTTAATTAGGGAATAACGAGAATTTATGTTGACTATTATCAATTCCCCAAAAAATTCCGAACTGCTGAGCAGGGCCCCTTTTCACCCCTTATTCATGAATTTCCGCACGGTCGTTCTACGCTTGTTCAATTTCTTTTCCGCTTATTTTTCGCTTATTTTCCGCTTACATGAAGCGAGCGGTTCCGGCCACCCGGATCGCGCTGCCCGGCGCATCGCCGATACCGGCCTGCAGGCGCGAGCGCATGCCCATATCCTCGCCCTGCACCACCTCGATCGCGCCGCCGTGCGGCCAGCCGAGGTCGCGCAGGTAGCCGGCCAGGGCCGCGGTGCCGGCGCCGGTGGCCGGGTCCTCGTACACGCCGCCGAAAGCGAAGGGATTACGGGTGTGGAACAGGCGCGCGCTCTCGGCCCACACCAGCACGATGGTGACCAGGCCATGCGCCTGCATCAGCGTGCGCCCCGCTTCGAGCTCGTAGCGCATGGCCGCCAGCAGGTCGCGGCTGGCCAGGGCCAGCACCAGGTGGTCGTTGCCGGCGTGCGCCAGGCCGGGCGGAATGCGCGGGTCGAGGTCGGCCTCGCCGTAGCCGAACAGGTCCAGCGCGGCGGCCACCAGTTGCGGATCGGCGGGCTGGCTGCGGGTCGGCGGCGACTGCAGGCTTGCCAGCGTCAGGCCGCCTTCGCGCCGGCCCTCGACGGTGATGTTGGCCTGGTTCAGCGCCAGCGGGTAGACGCCGTCACCGAATTGATGCGCCAGCGCGGCACCGAGCGCGATCGTGGCATGGCCGCAGAACGCGACCTCGGCTTCGGGCGAGAAGTAGCGGACACGGAAGGTAGCGCCGCTGCGCGCCGCGAAGGCGGTTTCCGAGAAGCCGACCGCATGCGCCATGCGCTGCATCTCGGCATCCGGCGGCAACGCGCTGCCGATCCAGACGCCGGCCGGGTTGCCGCCCTCGTCGCCGTCGGAAAAGGCGGAAATGCGCAGTACATCGGTGGACGTCGGGTTCATGGCGGCTCCTGATAAAAAGACCATGATAATGCCGGACAACGAAGCTTGCTGACGGCTTGACGATGGCCCCGGCCCGGCCTATAGTTAGATCATCATCTAATTAGATAAGATTCGAACATGACCGGCAAGCTGACCGCCGCCTTCAAGGCCATCGCCGATCCGACGCGCCGCGAGATCCTGCACCTGCTGCGCAAGGAAGAGATGACGGCCGGCGACGTGGCCGCCCGCTTCGACATGACCAAGCCGACCATGTCGCACCACTTCTCGGTGCTCAAGGACGCGGGCCTGATCAGCAGCCGGCGCGAGGGCCAGACCATCTGGTACGCGCTGAACACGACGGTGCTGCAGGACGTCCTGGCCTGGACCCTGGACATGGCCGGCGGCGCCGCGGCGGACAAGACAAACAAGGCAGACAAGGGAGACTAGCAATGACGAAGCAGCGCTTTCTGTGGTGGTCGGTTCCGGTGTTCGTGCTCGTGCTGGCGGCCACCCTCTTCGTGTACCGGGACCTGCCGGCGACCATTCCCACGCACTGGAACGCGGCCGGCCAGGCCGACGGCCATGGGCCGCGCGCCATGATCTTCCTGGAGCCGCTGCTGATGGGGCTGACGATTTTGCTGTGGCCCGCCTTGCCGCGCGTCTCGCCGGACAAGTTCAGGGTCGAGGGTTTCAGCGATACCTGGTGGTTCAGCGGGCTGGTCGTGGTCGGCCTGTTCGCCTATATCCAGTGCGTGCAGCTGGCGGTGCTGACGCAGGGCGCGCTGGACATCGGCCGCGCGCTGCTGGGCGGTATCGGCATCGCCATCGTCCTGCTGGGGAATGTGCTGGGCAAGGTGAAGCGCAACTTCTGGCTGGGCGTGCGCACGCCGTGGACGCTGGCCAGCGAACGCGTCTGGTACGCGACGCACCGCCTGGCCAGCAAGAGCATGGTGGTGGGCGGCCTGGTGGTGCTGGCCGTCGCGCTGGCCGGCCTGCCGGGATATGTGGCGACCGCCGCGCTGCTGGCGGCGGCGCTGGTGCCGGTGGTGTTTTCGCTGGTGTACTACAAGCGGCTGAAACGGCTGGGCGGGGCGTGAACGTGGGCACAGGGTGCCCACCCTACCCGTACAGGCTGGGCTCCCTACGCGTTTGTAGGGTGGGCTCCCCGAGCCCACGAAGCACCGCTTAAAAACCCGGCGGGCGCTCGCCGGCAACGCCAGCCGCTTTCTCCAGCGCCAGCCCCACGCGCCCTATCGTCCCCTCGTCGAACAGGCGCCCGATCAAGGTCACCCCATGCGGCACGCGGCGCGCCGGCGAAAAGGTCGGCAGCGGCTGCACCGGATTCGGCGCCCAGTCCGACCTCGCCTGCTCCACCATCACGGCACCGGTGCGCAGGGTCAGCGAGGGGTGGCCGGTGAAGTTCGAGATCGTCAGCATCTCGTCGCGCAGCGAAGGCACCAGCAGCAGGTCGACTTCGCGGAAGATGCGCGCCATCTCCAGCGCCACTTTGCGGCGCATGCGGTCGGCCTGCACGAAGTCCACCGCCGACAGGAAGCGCGCCTCGCGGAACAGGTTCGGCCAGGCGTCCGGCACCTGGGCCTTGAGCTGGTCGACGCGGTGGTCCAGCGTGATCTCTTCGAACGCCGCCGCCGCTTCGGCGAACAGCACCGCGTTCAGCGATTGGTAGGGCCAGTCGGGCAGCGTCACCGGCACCGGCGTCAGGCCCAGCTTCTTCAGGTTCTCCAGCGCGGCGCGGTCGACATCGGTGGCCGGCGCTTCCTTCATCCAGCCGGCAAAATAGCCGACCTTCAGGCCCGCCACCTTCGCGTTCGCATCGTAGTCGAGCTTTGCCGGCACGCTGGCGACGTCGCCGGCGTCGACCCCGGAAATCGCCTTCAGCACCAGCATCGCATCCTCGACGCTGCGCGTCATCGGACCGAGTTTGTCGAGCGACCAGCACAAGGTCATGGCGCCGGTGCGCGGCACCCGGCCATAGGTCGGGCGCAGCCCGGTCACGCCGCAGCGCATCGACGGGCTGACGATACTGCCGCCGGTTTCGCTGCCGATCGAGAAGCCGACCAGGCCGGCAGCGGTGGCCGCGCCCGGACCCGCGCTCGAGCCCGAAGCGCCCTCCTCCAGCAGCCAGGGATTCATTGTCTGGCCGCCGAACCAGACGTCGTTCAGGGCCAGCGCGCCCAGGCTCAGCTTCGCGATCAGCACCGCGCCGGCGGCGTCCAGTTTGGCCACCACCGCCGCGTCCTGGGCCGGCACGCGGTTCTGATAAAACTCCGCGCCCCAGGTGGTGCGGATGCCCTTGGTGTCCAGCAGATCCTTCACGCCGTAGGGGATGCCATGCAGCGGGCCGCGGTATTTGCCGGCAGCGATCTCCCTGTCCGCCTGGCGGGCGCGGGCCAACGCATGTTCTTCGGTCAGCGTGATCACGCTGCGCAGTTTGCCGTCATGGCGCTTGATGCGCTCGAGGTAGATGCGGGTCAGGCGCTCGGACGTGAGCGCGCGCGCTTCGATCCAGCGCGAGAGTTTCGTGACCGGAGCAAAAGCGATGTCCTCGTCTTTCTGCGGCAGCGGGCCGGCATCGTTGCGGCTGCGCACGAAGCGCTCGCGTGCCGGGCCAGCGGGCGCGCCGACGGCTGCCGCCGGGTGCCAGACCGTGGCCGGCGCGATGCTGTCCTCGATCGCCAGCTTGCGCGGGCCGGTGCGCCGCTCCATGGTCGAGGCCAGCGAGACCTTCCAGCTGCCGGCCATCATCGCGCGCTGGGCAGGCTTGTAGCTCACCTGCATCAGCTTCTCGGCTTCGGCGAAGGTCGTGGGCGTGACGTCCGGGCCGACCGCCGCGGTGGCGCCGAAGGTCGGCGGCGCACCCGGCGTGGACAGGCTGGGCGGATTGGTCGGGGTGGTGGAATCCTGCGGCTCGGCTTTCGCGACGCCGGCGACGGCGAGCAGGCCCAGAGGCGCGTTGATCAGGAACTGGCGGCGTTGTGTCATGCATCTTATGCTACCCGATGCTCATGAGCAAAACAACAAGCTTTTATTTGTGCAGCAAGGGTCCGAGCCGCTGGGCCAGGAAGTCGACCAGCGCGGCCACGCGCGGCGCCAGCGCCTCCTGTTTATAGAACACCGCCCAGACCGGCTGGGTCCAGGGCAGCGCGCTGTGCTCCAGCACCGGCACCAGGCGGCCGGCAGCGACATCGCCGCTGGTCAGGAAGTCGGACAGGCTGGCCAGGCCCGCCCCTTCGACCGCCAGGTGGCGCAGGGTCTCCCCGCTGGACGCCGTCACCTGCGGCCTGGCGAGCCAGCCCTCCTGCCCGCCGTCGCTCAGCGGCCAGGTGTTCAGCGAAGCCGGCGCCGTGAAGCCGAGCAGCCGGTGCTGCGCCAGGTCGGCCACCTTTTCCGGGCGGCCGTGGCGCTCCAGGTAGGCGGGCGAAGCCAGCACGCGGATGCGGCTGTGTCCCAGCAGACGGGCGTTGAGGCTGGAGTCGGGCAGGATGCCGATGCGGATCGCGACGTCGACCTTTTCCTCGATCAGGTCGACGAAGGTCTCGCCGCTGGTCAGTTCGAGCGTCACCTGCGGATACTGGTCGAGAAAGTCGGCCACCAGCGGCGCCACCAGGTGGTCGAGCGTGGGCGTGGCGGCGTTGACGCGTACCAACCCCGCCGGATGGCCGCGCCGCGACGCCGCCTGGGCATCCAGGTCCGCCAGCTCGGCCAGCACCCGGCGCGCACGCTCCAGCAGCCAGGCGCCTTCCGCAGTGAGGTCGAGGCGGCGCGTGGTCCGGTGCATCAAGGTCATCCCCAGCTCTTTCTCGACCCGCGAGACGGTGCGCGACACGCCCGAGGGCGTCTGCCCCAGTTGCTGGGCAGCGGTCGAAAACGAGCCGGTTTCCGTGACGGTGACAAAGGTAATCAGGGCGCCGATGTCCAGCATTTGTGACTCCGAGTCAAAAGTCTATTGTACGGCAGCCTATTTTTCCTACACGGCTACGTCATCAGAATGCTGGCTTCGATCAAGGCAACAAGGAGAACCTGCCATGCCACTCGCTTTATGGGCGCTCACGCTGAGCGCCTTCGCCATCGGGACGACGGAATTCGTGATCGTCGGCCTGATCCCCACCATCGCCGCCAGCCTGCAGGTGTCGGTGCCATCAAGCGGCCTGCTGGTCAGCCTGTACGCGCTGGGCGTCGCCATCGGCGCGCCGGTGCTGACGGCGCTGACCGGGCGCGTGCCGCGCAAGCTGCTGCTGCTCGGCCTGATGCTGCTGTTCACCGCCGGGAACCTGGTCGCCTGGATGGCGCCCGGCTACGAAGCGCTGATGGCCGCGCGGGTGCTGACCGGCCTCGCGCACGGCGTGTTTTTCTCGATCGGCTCGACCATCGCCACCAGCCTGGTGCCGAAGGAGAAAGCGGCCAGCGCGATCGCCCTGATGTTCAGCGGCCTGACCGTCGCCCTGGTGACCGGCGTGCCGCTCGGGACCTTCATCGGCCAGCGCTTCGGCTGGCAGACGACCTTCCTGGCCGTCGCCATGCTGGGCGTGATCGCCTTCATCGGCATCGCCCTGCTGGTACCGAAGGCCATTGCCGGCAGCCCGCCTTCCAGCCTGCCGACGCAGATGGCGGTGCTGAAGAAGCCGCGCCTGCTGCTGGTGTATGCGATGACGACCCTCGGCTACGGCGGCACCTTCGTCGCTTTCACTTACCTGGCGCCGATCCTGCAGCAGGTGGCCGGTTTCTCGGCCGGCGCGGTCGGGCTGGTGATGCTGGTGTACGGCGTCTCGGTCGCCTTCGGGAATATCTGGGGCGGCAAACTGGCGGACCGCAAGGGCCCGGTGCGCGCGCTGCAGATCGTGTTCGCGCTGCTGGCCGCCGTGCTGCTGGTGCTGCAGTTCACCGCCGCGAACAAGATCGCCGTGTTGATCACGGTGCTGGCCTGGGGCGCGGTCGCCTTCGGCAACGTGCCCGGTCTGCAGGTCTATGTGGTACAGCGCGCCGGCCGCGATGCGCCGCAGGCGGTGGACGTGGCGTCGGGTCTGAACATCGCCGCCTTCAACGTCGGCATCGCGCTCGGCGCCTGGGGCGGCGGCATCATCGTCGACCGCATCGGCCTGATGGCCACGCCCTGGATCGGCGCGCTGGTGGTGCTGGGCGCGCTGGGCTTGACGACGCTGGCCGGACGCCTGGACCGGCTCGATGCGGCGCGCGGTATCGCGGCGCCCTCTTCAAGCGAACCGGCGGTCCTCACCCATTAACGCATCCAAGGAGAACACAGATGAACAACATGCCCCAACTCGGCCTCGGCACCTTCCGCCTGCAGGGCCAGCAAGCGGTCGACTCGGTGCGTAACGGCCTCGAGCTCGGCTACCGCCACATCGACACCGCCCAGATCTACGGCAACGAGGCCGAGGTCGGCCAGGCGCTCGAAGCTTCCGGGGTCCCGCGCCGCGAAGTCTTCGTCACCACCAAGATCTGGACCGAGCACCTCGCCGGCGACAAGTTGATCGCCAGTCTGCACAAGCTGCGCCTGGAGCAAGTCGACCTGACCCTGATCCACTGGCCTTCGCCGCAGAACGCGGTGCCGGTGGCCGAATCGATGCAGGCTTTGCGCGAAGCGCGCGACCAGGGGCTGAGCGCCGCGATTGGCGTGTCGAATTTCACCAACGCCCTGCTGGCACAGGCGATTGCCGCGGTCGGCGCGGCCAGCCTCGCCACCAACCAGGTCGAGCTCCATCCTTACCTGCAGAACCGCAGCGTGGCCGCTTTCGCGCGCGAACACGGCATCCATGTGACCGCCTACATGCCGCTCGCCTACGGCAAGGTACTGGCCGATCCGGTCATCGCGGCGATTGCGCAGCGTTTGCATGCGACGCCGGCACAGGTGGCGTTGGCATGGTCGCTGGCCAAGGGTTACGCGGTGATTCCATCCTCGACGCGGCGCGAGAACCTGGCTGCGAACCTGAAGGCGCCGGCGCTCGTGCTGGCCGCGGAGGACATCGCCGCGATCGATGGGCTGGAACGCGGCGAGCGCCTGGTGAGCCCGGACTTTGCGCCGGTCTGGGACTGAACCGCCATCCCCGCGCTGGCGGGGATGAGCTCAGCTTTTCTCGTCGTTCTCCAGCTCCGGATAGTGCCGGAAAATCCCTTCCTCGTTGAAGGGCAGCCGCCGCTCCGACTTCAGATAGGCGGCAATGTTGGGACGCGCCGCCACCCGGTCGCGCAGGGCGCCCAGCAGCGGATAGCCGGCGTCGATCCGCGCCATCGTCGCCGGGAAGGCGTAGCGCAGTCCCTCGATCAGCTGGAACAGCGACAGGTCGGCATAGGTGAGCGTGGCCCCTAGCAGGTAATCCTTGGGCTCGGGCCGCGCCAGGATGCCCTCGAAGTAATCGAGGAACTTCGGGATGCGCGTTTCGATAAAGTCGGCGGTGCGGCGCTTGGCCTCGGGGCGCTGGTCCTCGTAGTACAGCGAGGTCGCGATCGGATGGTGCGTATCGTGGGTTTCGGCGACCAGGTCGGCGATCGTCAGCTGCAGCTGGTGCACCCACAGGCCGCCGGCTTCGTCGCTGGGCGCGAGACCGTGGTGCTGGCCGAGGTAAAGCAGGATATTCGCGGTCTGGCCGATGGTCAGGCCATCGACCTTCAGGAAGGGCGGCGCGAAGGGCGGATGGTCGGGACCATCCATCGCGGCCAGCATGCGCGCCATGCCGCCAGCCTCGCGCGCGACGTCGACGTAGGCGACGCCGGCTTCCTCCAGCGCCAGTCGGACGAATTCGCCGCGCCCCTGGATCGTCGGCCAGTAAAAAAGTTCAACCATGATTCGACGCTCCTCGTCTTATTCGGGATGACTCAATTATTCATGATGATTTCGATGTTCGGCGCGGCAATCGTGCTAGTCTTGCAAATGGCAACTCAGCCTGACAAAAAATCAACAAGAGACATCGTGATCACGACGAAAAATACAAAAGGGATGCGTTATCGAGCGTGGCGATCTTGACCTGCCCAGCATTTTATTTCCGTTGAGCAATATCACCGTCCCGTCCAAGGCGGTGAGTCAAGATAGAACCACCCGATAATGAATGTCCGGAGCGCACCATGATTTTCGCTCACCTCACCAAGCACTGGATGGCCCGCCGCAGCCAGTATGGCCTGACTTCCTGGTTCCTGTGCATCGCACGCAGCCTGCGCGTGCTGGCCTACCTGCGCGACCACCGCGCCCTCTGCCAGCTCGGCGTCTACCGCAACCACGTGGCGCTGCCGCCCAACGACGACCTGTTCCACCACCTCAGCCACCGCGACTACCTGGTCAAGGGCCTGTCGGCGCGGCAGCGTGTGCAGGCGGTCCTGAGCCATTACCGCTTCGAAGAAACGACCTTCAACGAAGCCTACAAGCAGGCCGTCTACGGCACCCGCTGCCTGCCGCTGTGGCAGTGCGAGGCCGAAGGCAGCCGGTTCCTGATCCAGCTCGAGATGGCCTCGCGCAGCGATGCCGAGGGCGACCTCACGCTGGCCCTGGTCGCCGACGGCAAGTGCCTGCACCGCCTGTCCTTCAGCTGGCTCGAAGGCCAGATGGTCGGCGTCGATGCGCCGGTCGTCCCCTTCATTGCCCGTAACCAGGGCCGCTGGATCGATTCCGGCGCCGCCTTCGAGGCGTTCGAGCGCGTGTTCCCGAACAATTCGCCGAGCTTCTTCTGCTTCGCCGCGATGCAGGGCGTGGCGCAGGCAGTCGGCATCGACCAGGTGGTCGCCATTCGCAGCGAAGACCACCCCACCTACGACCCCGATCCGGAAAAGCATTTCGCCAACGCCTACGACGGCTTCTGGAAAATCCTGGGCGGCGAAGAAATGCCGGGCAAGCAGGGCTACCGCATCGCACTGCCCTTCTACGTCAAGCCGCTGTCCGAGATGCCATCCAAGCACCGCAAGCGCGCCGCCCAGCGCCGCGAGCACTGGCGCCGGATCGGCGAATCGGCCCGCACCACACTGCAGCGCCACCTGTTGCACGCCCGCGCCCACGTCGAGCATGCGGCGCCCGTGCTGGAGCCGGCGCAGGTCTAACTGCGCCCCCGTTTACTTCGTCCAGTAATACCCAGGCCGCTGATTCGTCAGCGGCCTTTTATTTTGTGCTCGCCCAAGACGTAGCAACACCGCACCCGCTTGTACGGTCGAGCCGTCGCAACAATTGGTGAGATTCACAAAAGAAATTAGGCGTAGGCTACAAAGGAATGGCGACGCCCGATGGGAACGTCCTCCTACCTCCAGGATTTCATCGAATGTGAAGGATGCATAATGAATATCGACTACCGGCCTTACTATCGTTTCACTGGTCGAGCACGCCTTGAAAAAGCTCTTAACACCTTAATCGGCCTCATCGAAGGCATCTCGATTGATGGGGTGATTAACGACAAGGAAGTGGCTTACGTGGAAGCCTGGCTGAACGACAATCGCGAACTTCAGTACAGCCATCCTTTCACAGAATTAATGCCAGTCGTGGAGGCGGCGATTGCCGATGGCATCCTTACCGAGGACGAGCGACAAAACATCCTTTGGTTATGCGAAAGGTTGAAATCAGCCGAGTTCTTTAACGTGGCAACTGCCGATATGCAGCGACTTCATGGCCTCATGGGTGGGATCGCCGCAGATGGCGAAATCAAAGAGTCGGAACTTCGTGGACTGGCCGACTGGCTGTATGAACACGAACACTTGAAGACCTGCTGGCCATACGAGGAAGTCGAGAGTGTCATCACAAGCGTGTTGCGAGATAAGACGATCCTGGCAAGCAGCCATGAGCTGCTACTCAATTTTTTCTCCGAATTCACAGCGGTCGATGAAAACCGACCCTTAGAAGGTTCGCACAAAGCGCTTTCCACTCCCGCTGTTTGTGCGGTATGCCCGGACGTGACTTTCGAGGGCAAAGTGTTTGCTTTCACAGGGCCCTCCGCCAAGTACTCCCGAGATGAGTTCAGAGAGATCGTCGAACAGCTTGGCGGCACCTTCGCAACCTCAGTGTCGAAGAAGCTCGACTACCTCATCATCGGGGCCGATGGAAACCCATGCTGGGCATATTCCTGCTATGGCAGAAAAGTCGAAATGGCCGTCGCGTTACGAAAAGCGGGCGCCAGAATTCTCCTGGTACATGAGAATGACTTTCAGGACGCTTTAGCCGATTGCGCCTAGCGATCCAGCCGGCTGACAACGCAGTTGTGCCGCTTGCGCCATAATCCCCCTCCTGTGCAAACCCGAGGGGGATTTTCATTTTGCTTAACTTCGATTTCTACAACCCGACCCGCATCCTGTTCGGCGAAGGCCAGATCGAGCGCCTGGCGCGCCTGGTCCCGGCCGGTGCCCGCGTGCTGGTGCTGTACGGCGGCGGCAGCATCCGCGCCAACGGCACCTACGACGCCGTGATGAGCGCACTCAAGGACCACACCGTCTTCGAATTCGGCGGCATCGAGCCCAACCCCAGCTACGAGACCCTGACCCAGGCCATCGCCCTGGTCAAGCGCGAGAACGTCGATTACCTGGTCGCCGTCGGCGGCGGCTCGGTCATCGACGGTACCAAGTTCGTCGCCGCGGGCGCCAAGCTGGACGAGGATCCCTGGACCATCCTCGAGCAGCACGCGAAGAACGTGCGCGCGGCCCTGCCCTTCGGCGCGGTGCTGACCCTGCCGGCAACCGGTTCCGAGATGAACTCCGGCAGCGTGATCACGAAGAAGGCGTCCCAGGAAAAGTTCGCCTTCATGTCGCGCCTGGTGTTCCCGCAGTTCGCCATCCTCGACCCGACCCGCACCTACACCCTGCCGGCGCGCCAGGTCGGCAACGGCATCGTCGACGCTTTCGTCCACATCATGGAGCAGTACATGACGGTGTCGGGTAACAGCAAGGTGCAGGACCGCTTCGCCGAGGGCCTGCTGCAGACACTGGTCGAAGAAGGCCCGCGTGCGCTGGCCGAGCCCGAGAACTACGCCGTCCGCGCCAACCTGATGTGGACCGCGACCCTGGCCCTGAACGGCCTGATCGGCGCCGGCGTGAGCCAGGACTGGGCGACCCACATGATCGGCCACGAGCTGACCGCGCTGTACGGCCTGGACCACGCGCAGACCCTGGCGGTCGTGCTGCCGGCGATGCTGCGCGAACGCCGCGAGGCCAAGCGCGCCAAGCTGCTGCAGTACGCGGCGCGCGTGTGGGACCTGCGCGAGGGTGACGAAGATGCGCGCATCGAGGCGGCGATCGCCCGCACCGAAGACTTCTTCCGCTCGGTCGGCGTGGCTACCCGTCTGTCGGACTACGGTCTCGGCCAGGATGTGGTGCCGGCGGTGGTGAATGCGCTGGAAGCCCATGGCATGACCAAGCTGGGCGAAACCGGCGAGGTCACGCTGGCGGTCAGCCGCAAGGTGCTGGAGCGCAGCCTCTGATTCCGTCAGGGCTCGGCGGGAAGTGACAGCGGCAGCACGGCCGCGATGCGGGTACCGCGGCCGGGCATGCTGTCGATGGCGAAGCTGCCTTTCATTAGCTGCACACGCTCTTCCACGCCGAACAGTCCGGCGCGCTGCCGGCGGGCCGCGTGCTCGCGCCAGGCCGGCGCTTCGAAGCCGCAACCGTCGTCCCTTACGATCAGCTCGAGTTCGCGGCTGCCTGCGTCGCCCACGATTTCGACCACGACCTGGCGTGCGCCGGCGTGGCGTACGATGTTCGTCACGCACTCCTGGACGATGCGGTAGATGCTGATTTCCAGCATAGGCGCAAGGCGTGCCGGCAGCCCGGCATACTCGAACACCCAGGCCGGACCGTGCGCCAGCCGCCGCGCCAGCAGTTGGCGGATCGACGCTTCCAGCCCGAAGTAATCGAGGTCCGGCGGACGCAGCGAAACGGCAATGTCGCGCACCAGGCCCACCATCGACCTCAGCTCCTGCTCGGCCTGCTGCCAGAGCGCGGCTTCGCCGCCGGCCTCGAACAGCGGCTGCGTCCGGTGCAGCAACAGGTTCAACGCCGACAAGCGCTGCCCCAACTCATCGTGCAGTTCGCGCGACAAGGCTTTGCGCTCGCTTTCCTGGGCCTGGATCAAGTCCCGCGCCATCGCTTCGACCCTGGCAAGCAGGGTCCGCTCGAGGGTGACATCGTGCTGGAACCCGACGAGGTGGCTGACGGTCCCGTCCTCGCCTTCGAAAGGAAACACGTAAAGCTTGTTCCAGAACATGTCGCCGTTTTTGCGGTAATTCCGCAGCAGACACTCGCAGTCCCTTCGCGCCGCCACCGCAGCGGCAAGTGCGTGCCGGCCCGGCTGTTCCCGGTCTTCGCCCTGCAGGAAGCGGCAGTTGCGCCCCAACACGTCCGCACTGGCGTAGCCGCTCATCTTTTTGAAGGCAGCGTTGACGAAAACGATGGGATTGTCGGCAGCATGCACGTCGGTAATGACGACCGATGAGTTACTTCGATTCAGGAAAGAGTAAAGGAAAGTCAGATCCATGGGTGCTCACCGGGCGAGGCCTCGTCGCTGCATGGTAGAAGAATTCACCCGGCCCCGGCGCGCGTCGCGTGCTCGGCGTTTTTCTGTGGCAGGCTAGACTGGCGCTCAATATCGTCAAATTAAGCAAGTGCCCATGAACATCGCCTGCATCGCCTGGGGTTCGCTGCTGTACAAGCCCCAACCCCTCAAGCTGGCCTCCGGCTGGCATCCGGACGGCCCCCATCTCCCCATCGAATTCGTGCGCCAGAGCGACGACGATCCCGAACTGGCGCTCGCCCTGTGCGAGGGCTTCAAGCCGGTGCCGACCTACTGGGCCTGGCTCGCCACCCGCGACCTCGACACCGCGCGCGCCATGCTGGGCGAGCGCGAGCAGATCCGTCCCGGCTATCCCGAATGCGTCGGCAGCATCCCGCCGGTCGACGGCGCCGAGGCCGATCCGCGCATCGCGGCATGGATGCAGCGCAAGGGTATCGACGCCGTCGTCTGGACGGCCCTGCCCGCCAAATTCGCCGGCGCCAGCGGCCGCGCACCGACCTCGGAAGAAGCCGTCGCCTGGCTCGACAGCCTGCAGGGCGAAGACCGCGCCAAGGCCGAAGACTACGTGCGCCGCACGCCGGCCCATATCGACACCCGCTACCGCCGCCTGTTCGAAAAGCGGCTCGGCTGGCGTCCGCTGCGCGAATCCTACGTCACGCAACGCGTCTGAATCGCACACCAGCACGGTGTTGACAAGCGCACCACGTCGCCGCGCATCCGTGCTACACTCGCGCCTTCGCTAGGGGTCCTGGCAGCAGATGTTCGCTGTCGGGTGAGAAATACCCTTCGTACCTGATCTGGATAATGCCAGCGAAGGAAAGCGCAGCGTGATGCCTGAGACGGCGTCCATTCCCGTTTGCCCTTCCCCAGCCGGCGCGAAGACGAGCAAACAATGAACCCAAAACTGAAGTATTCCATTCTGGCCTGCGCCATCGCGCAAGCCTTCTCTCTGAACGCGCACGCACAAACCGGCGCGCAGCCGATGAACGAAGTCGTCATCACCGGCGCCCGCGCACCCAACCTGGAGCGCGCCGCCGTCGGCGGCTTTGCCGACACGCCCATCGTCGACACCCCGGCCTCGATCACCGCCTTCGGCCGCACGCAGATGCAGGACCTGTCGATCCGCTCGACCACCGAAGCCGTGCGCTACGACGCCTCGGTCAGCGACGCCTACAACGCGGTCGGCTATGCCGAGCAGTTCTCGATCCGCGGCTTCGCCCTCGACAACAACTACAGCTACCGCAAGGACGGCTTCGCGATCCCGGGCGACACCCAGATCCCGCTGGAGAACAAGGAACGCATCGAGGTGCTCAAGGGCCTGGCCGGCCTCACCGCCGGCATCGCCACGCCGGGCGGCATCGTCAACTACGTGACCAAGCGCCCGACCAGCACGCCGCTGAGGTCAGCGACGGTGGAAGTGAGCGAGCGCGGCACGCTGTACGGCAGCATCGACCTGGGCGGCCGCTTCGAAGACCGCCGCTTCGGCTACCGCATCAATGCCGCCGCCGCCGACCTGCACTCCTACGTGCGCGGCGCGAACGGCGAGCGCCAGTTCGTCTCCGGCGCCTTCGACTGGCAGATCACGCCGGATGCCAGGCTGGAGCTCGACCTCGACTGGCAGCACAAGGCGCAGCTGACGGCGCCCGGCTACCAGCTGATCCGCAACGAGGTGCTGCCGAGCGGCGTCTCGAACAAGCTGCTGCTGAACGACCAGCCCTGGGCGCGTCCGGTCGACACCCGCGACGCCAACCTCGGCCTGCGCTTCGAATACAAACTCGCCGACGGTTGGAAAGCGACGGTCGCCGCCAACAAGCACTGGTTCAAGCGCGACGACTACACTGCCTTCCCCTACGGGTGCAGCAACGAGGGCGATGGCTACTATCCGGGCTTCTGCTCGAACGGGGACTACGACGTCTACGACTACCAGAGCGTCGGCGAGCGCAAGACCCCGTGGGGCCTGCAGGCCATGCTGCAGGGGCGCTTTGCGACCGGCATCGTCAAGCATCAGCTCACCGTCGGTGCCTCGTATTCGGAGCGCCACGACAGCTTCGGCGATTACGTGTACGACCTGGTCGGCTACAGCAATATCTGGCACCCGCTGGACACCCCGCACGTCGGCCCCGAGCGCGTGACCGGCCCCGTGTTCGAGCGCCGCAGCGACCAGGAAAGCGCGCTGTTCGCCCAGGACATCGTGACTCTCACGCCGCAGCTGACCCTGCACGGGGGCCTGCGCTACGTGCAGACCAAGCGCCGCGACTGGGAGGCGGATCTGGCCGTCCCGGCCTACGTCGCTAGCCGCGCCGACTTCCTGCTGCCGAACCTGGCGCTGGTGTATGGACTGAACCCCGACTGGAACGTCTACGGGGCGATCAGCCACGGCCTGCAGCACGGCGGCATTGCGCCAATGGAGACCGCGAACGAGAACCAGGTGCTGGAGCCGGGCCGCGCGAAGCAGTTCGAGATCGGCACCAAGGGATCGATGGCCGGCCTGAACCTGTCGGCAGCACTGTTCCAGATTCGCCAGGGTCTGGAATACACGGACCCGAACCGCACGCTGCCAGTGGTGGTCGACGGCGAAACCCTGCAACGCCACCCCTACGTGCGCGGCGGCCGCGAGACCCACCGCGGCATCGAACTGGCGGCCGACGGCAAGCTGGGCGCCGGTCTGCAGGCGGGCGTGTCGCTGATGGCGCTGAACACCCGCCAGGACGGCACCGGCGATGCGAGCATCGACGGCAAGCGCGTCACCGACGTCCCCAACTTCAAGTCGACCACCTGGATCGAATACGCCGTGCCGCAACTGCCCGGCCTGAAGCTCGACGCCAACTGGCAGTACGCGGGCAAGAAGGCCTTCGACGTCGAGAACCGCGTGTTCGTGCCCGACTACCACGTGTTCGGCCTGGGCGCCGCCTATGGCGTGAAGCTGGGCGCGGCGAAGCTGACGCTGCGGGCCCGCGTCGACAACCTGTTCGACAAGTTCTACTGGCGCGACGTCACGCCGGCGCTGGGCGGCTACCTGCTGCCGGGCGCGCCGCGCACCTTCCGCATCTCCGGCCAGTTCGACTTCTAAAGTCTAGCCGAGCAAGGCTTCGACCTGCCGCATCCGCCGCGGCAGGTCGCCTTCCACCAGCGTGAACGGGATGCCCCGTTCGCGCAGCACCGCCAGCAGGCATTCGTGCACCTGCCGTCTCACCGCTTCCGATTCGCGCTGCAGGCCATCCGGCACCCAGGGCAGATCCAGTCCGGCGACCAGGGTCAGGGCGTAATCGTGTTCGGCTTCCAGCGCCAGCAGTTCGGGCGGCACCCTGCCCCAGTAGATGCGGCTGTAGACCGCCGTCATCAGCGGCGTGGTATCGCAGAACAGGAAGCGCCGCGCGTCGCTGGACGCCGCCATCGCGTCCTCGCGCGCGCGCTGGGTGCGCGCGATGCCGAACTGGTCTTCTTCATGCGGCACGCGCTGCCCGGTCTCGACGAACTCGCGCAGGTACTCGGGCACCCACAGCGTGTCGTAACGCGCAGCGAGGGCCGGCGCCAGGGTGGACTTACCGGTCGACTCGGCGCCGAGGATCGCGATCCGTTGCAAAGTCATCGCACGCCCTCGCGCGCGGCACGCGCCCAGGTCCGCAGGCCCATGGCGGCCATGAACACGAAGGCCGCGTACAGGATCGCGGTCAGGTGCAGGCCCTTGTAGACGTACAGGCCGACGTAGAGCACGTCCACCGCGATCCACACATGCCAGTTCTCGACCTTCTTGCGCGCCGCGAGCAGCGTGCCGAGCAGGCTGCCGGCGGTCAGGAAGGCGTCCATGTGCGGCACGTCGGTGTCGGTGTACGCGTGCAGGAACCAGGACAGCAGGACGAAGCCCAGCAGCCAGCCGGCCAGCGACGCGATCCAGCCCTGGCGGTTCAGCCAGCTCACCACCAATGGTTTGTCGTCCTGGCCGGTGCCGCGCAGCCACTCGTACCAGCCCCAGATCGAGGCGACGATGAACACCGCCTGCAGGCCGGCGTCGCCGTACAGACGGGCCTCGAAGAACACGATGCCGTAGGTGCTCGATGAAACGATCGCGAACAGCCAGGCCCAGTGGATGCGGCGGATATTCAGGAGCACCGTCACGATCGACAGGACAAAGGAGATGAGTTCCAGCGGCGTGGTCGGAAAGCCGAGGAAGGAAAACGGGTCGTTCATGCGCGGCAGGCAGGGAGGTGGCAGGTCAGCAGGCGATTATGGGAGGTGGCGCGCGAATCCGCAAGCCAGCCTCCGGTTTGTTTGGTTACCACGTCGTGACAAAGTGAGGATATCGGCAGCAGCCATGGATATATACTCATCCGCATTCTCTCCACACAGCATTGATCGGAACGTCATGCGCCTGACCAGAATCCTGCTTTGCACCGCCCTGCTTGCCGCCCGACTGCCCGCCCTCGCTGCGCCTGCATCTGCGCCCGCCGCAGCGCCGATCCCGATTGCCGCCTTCGCCGGCGAAGACCAGTACTCGCTGCCGCGCCTGGCGCCGGACGGCAAGCACATCGCCATCACGGTGCGCATGCCGGCCGGCGAGCGCCCGGTACCGGTGGTGATGGTGTATTCGCTGCCCGACCTGAAGGTGGAAGGCGCGATCCGCCTGTCCGCCTTCGAGGTGCCGCTTGACTGCCGCTGGGTGAGCAACAAGCGCCTCGTGATCGCGCGCGGGATGGAGCTGGGCTCGCGCGAGAAGCCGATATCGACCGGCGAACTGCTCGCCACCGACTACAACGGCCAGAAGCAGGAATACCTGCACGGCTACCGCATGTTCGAGCAATCCTCGCGCAGCAACCGCTATCCTTCCGACGAAGCCTATGGCTATATCGAGGACACGACCAGCAGCTACAACGACCACGTCTTCGTGACCTCGCGCCTGTGGGGAGCCAACCGCACGCTGTTGTACGATATCGACACGCGCAACGCAGTCCGCAAGCTGATCGCCACGCTGCCGGTACGCGGCCTGGGCTTCCTGATCCAGCATGACGGCAAGCCGCGCTTTGCCCACGGCACCGACGAAGACAATTACGCCCTGCTGTTCCGGCGCGACGATGCGAGCGGGGCCTGGAACAAGGTCGAGGCCGACGTGGAGCGTTATGTACCGATCGGCTTCTCCGCCGACGACACCCGCTTCGCGGCGCTTTACTCGAAGTCCGGCGAGCCCGACGCGCTGATACGCGAAGACCTGGCGACCGGCGCGCGCACCACGCTCTATACCGATCCGGAGGCGGAGCCGGCCGGCCTGCTGTACGGCGCCGGCAGCGGCGTGCCTTTCGGCGCCCGCGCCGGCCTCGGCGCCGCGCGTGCCGTGTACTTCGACGAGGGCAGCGAGGATGCGCGCCTGCACAAGCTTCTCAGCCAGCAGTTCCCGGGGGCCTGGGTCAGCTTCCACAGCTTCAGCCAGGACGGCAGGCTGGTGCTGTTCGGCGTCGCCAGCGACCGCGATCCCGGTTCCTACTACCTGTTCAACAAGGACACCGGCAAGGCCGACCTGCTGTTCTCGGCGATGGAAGGCATCGATCCGGAGCGGATGGCGCAGCGCCGCCCGATCAGCTTCCGCAGCCGCGATGGCGTGACGCTGCACGGCTTCCTGACCGCGCCGGCCGCCGCGCCCGGCGTCAAGCTGCCGATGGTGCTGCTGCCGCACGGCGGTCCGCACAATATGGCCGACGACTGGTTCTTCGATACCGATGCCCAGTTCCTCGCCAGCCGCGGCTACGCCGTCCTGCAGGTCAACTTCCGCGGTTCGGATGGCCGGGGGCCGAACTTCATGCGCGCCGGCTACCGCCAATGGGGCGGCAAGATCCAGGACGACCTGGTCGACGGCGTGCGCTGGGCCATCGGCCAGGGCACCGTCGATCCGCAGCGGATCTGCGTGGTCGGCGCCAGCTTTGGCGGCTACGCCGCGCTGATGCTGGCGGCGCGCGAACCCGACATGTTCCGCTGCGCGGTCGGCTATGCCGGCGTGTACGACCTGAACCTGATGGAGAAGACGGATGAGGTGAAGAGCGACGTACGCTTCCTGGCCCAGCTCAGGCGCTACATCGGCACCGACAAGGCGGAGCTCGACCGCTTCTCGCCGGCGCTGCTGGCGGCGAAGATCAAGGCGCCGGTGCTGCTGGTCCACGGCGGCAAGGACAAGCGCGCCCCGCTCAACCAGGCCGAGGCGATGCGCGATGCGCTGGTCAAGGCCGGCCACCCGCCGGAGTGGTTCCTTGCGCCCAACGAGAGCCACGGCTTCTACGACACCAGGAACGTGACCGAGTTCTACCAGCGCCTGGAAGCCTTCCTGGCCAAGAACATCGGCCACTGAGCCGACGTCGACTGCCCGGATCCGGACACCAGTGCCCGCGCACGGGCAGCGTGACGGCGCGCCGGCTGCATCCGCCAGAGGGAAGCCCCTCTGGCACGATGCTTGCAATGAAGGATGCATCTTGACTTTGAAACCTGCATCCCCATGGACCAAGCCATCGGCATCGACACCCTGCGCCGCCGCCACCTCCTCCGCCTCGCCACCGGCATCCTGCTGTGCGCCGGCTTCCTGGCCGCGGCCTGGGGCATCAACCGTGCCGTGCGTCCCGCCGTGCTTGCCAGCGACATCGTCGTGGCCGAGGTCAGGCGCGGCAACGTCGACAACACCATCAACGCCGCCGGCGTGGTCATCCCCGTGCACGAAGAAGTCGTGTCCAGCCCGGGCGCGAGCCGCGTCGCGCGCGTGCTGGCCAAACCGGGCCAGCAGGTAAAACAGGGCGAGCTGCTGCTGGAACTGGACGACCGCGAAATCCGCCTGGCGCTCGAAGCGCTGAAGGAGCAGCTGGCGCAACAGGAAAACAGGATCGTCACGCTGAAGCTCGAGATGGAACAGAAGCTCAAGCAGACCGCCTCCGCCATCGAACTGCTGGAGATCGACCTGCAGGCCAGCCGCGCGCTGCGCGAGCGCAACCGCAAGCTGCGCGAAAGCGGCCTGGTGTCCGGCCAGGATCTGCTGACCTCCGAACTGAACGTGCAGCGCAACGAAGTCCAGCTGCGCCAGCAGCGCGCGCTGATCGAGGATACGCGCGGCAGTACCGCCAGCAGCATCGCCGCGGCGAACCTGCAAAAAGCGATCCTGCAGAAGCAGATCGCGCGCCAGGAAGGCCTGCTCGAACAGACCCGCGTGCGTGCGCCCTTCTCCGGCATGCTGACCTCGCTGGTGGAGGAAGCGGGGGCCAGCGTGGCGGCGGGCCAGCTGGTGGCGCGCGTCTCGGAACTGAACAACTACCGCGTCGAAGCGACCCTGTCCGACTTCCACGCGCGCCAGCTGGCGGCCGGCCAGCCGGTGCGCGTCGAGCAGAACGGCGAGGTGTTGGCCGGCACGGTCCGCACCATCCTGCCCGAAATCCAGAACGGCACCATCAAGCTGCTGGTCGACCTCGAACAGCCGCATAACCCGCACCTGCGCAACAAGATGCGGGTCGATGCCAACATCGTCACCGAGCGCCGCGCCAACGTGCTGGTACTCGACAACGGCAGCGCCTTCAACGGCAAGGGGCGCCAGCCCGCCTTCGCCGTGCGCGACGGCGCCGCACACAAGATCCTGCTCACGCTTGGCGCCAGCGACGGCAAGGTCATCGAAGTGGTCGACGGCGCGCAGGCCGGCGAACGCTTCATCGTCTCGGACACCAGCGCCTTCAAGGACCTGGACCGTATCCGTATTACCGAATAAGGAGAACGACATGATCAAACTGAACAAGGTCAGCAAGACCTACCGCACCGACAAGGTCGAAACGCTGGCCCTGAGGGACATCGACCTGCACGTCAGGGAAGGCGAATTCGTGGCCATGATGGGCCCCAGCGGCTGCGGCAAGAGCACGCTGCTGAACATCATCGGCCTGCTCGACCGGCCCGGCCAGGGCAGCGTCGAGATCGGCGGCGTGTCGATGAAGGGCCATGGCGACCGCCAGCTGGCGGCCCTGCGCAACCGCACCTTCGGCTTCATCTTTCAGAGCTTCCACCTGATCCCGGACCTGCGCGTGATCGACAACGTCGAATTGCCGCTGCTCTACCGCAGCGGCGGCGGCGCCGAACGGCGCCGGCTGGCGCGCGAGGCGCTGGAAAAGGTCGGCCTGGGTGCGCGCATGGACCACTATCCGAACCAGCTGTCGGGCGGCCAGCAGCAGCGCGTGGCGATCGCCCGCGCCATCGTCGGCCAGCCGAAGATCCTGCTGGCCGACGAGCCGACCGGGAACCTGGACAGCAAGATGGGCGAGGAAGTCATGGACATCCTGCTCAAGCTGAACGGCGAAGGCACGACCGTGGTAATGGTCACCCACGACGAACAGGAAGCGCGCCGCACCAACCGCATCGTGCGCGTATTCGACGGCCAGCTGGTCACCCCGGAGCACCTCCATGCTGCGTAATTACCTGCTGACCGCCTGGAAGGTCTTCATGCGCCGCAAGCTGTTCACGGCGATCAACCTGGCCTGCATCGTGCTCACGCTGGTGGTGCTGATGGTGATCACCGCTTTGCTGGAGACCGCCTTCTGGCCGAGCGGGGTGGAAGGCAAGAGCGAGCGCTTCCTGCAGGTCTACGGCATCCGCAGTGAAAGCGCCGACCACCACACGACGCGCACCTCCCTGCTGGGCTTCAAGACCATCGACAAATACCTCAAGCCGATCCCCGGCCTGGAGCGCGTCTCGGCCTTCACCACGCCCGCCTCGGTGTCGGTCTACCAGGGCGACCGCGTCAGCGAACTGCAGATGCGGCGCGTCGACGCCGACTATTGGCGCATCCTCGACTTCAAGCTGCTGGCGGGCCGCCTGCCGGACGTGGACGACGACAGCATGGGCCGCTTCGTTGCCGTCATCAACGCCACCACTGCGCGCAAGCTGTTCGGCGACGCATCGGCCCTGGGCCAGAAGATCAGCATCGGCGGCCAGATGTTCGAAGTGATCGGGGTGGTCGAGGACGTCATCCACATGAATGCCTATGCCGATATCTGGGCGCCGCTGTACACCTTCCCGTCCGGCACCTGGCGCGACGACTTGACCGGTTCCTTCGCCGCCATGCTACTGGCGAAGGACTCGTCCGATCTGCCGCGCGTCAAGCGCGAAGTCGAACGCGCCGCCAGGACCTTCGTCGACAAGGACCCGCATACCTTCGCCATCACCACCTTCTGGGCCGACAGCAAGCTGGACCTCGTTGCGCGCGAACTCCTGGGTAACAAGGAGCAGGTCGACTCCGGCGGCGGCACGCTGCTGCTGCGGATCGCCGTCGGCATGCTGCTGTTCATGCTGCTGCCCGCACTGAACCTGGTCAACCTGAACACCGGCCGCATTCTCGAGCGCAGTTCGGAAATCGGCGTGCGCAAGGCCTTCGGTGCGACCAGCATGCAGCTGGCCGGCCAGCTGGTGGTCGAGAACGTGCTGCTCTCCCTGGCCGGCGGCTTGATCGGGCTGGCCTGTACCCGCCTGGTGCTGTGGTGGCTGGAGAGCGCACAGCTGATCCCCTACCTGAAAGTCGGCATCAACCCGACCGTATTCGCCTGCGGCATGCTGCTGGCCTTCGTGTTCGGCCTGCTGTCCGGCCTGATCCCGGCCTGGAAGATGTCCCGCCTCGATCCCGTCCATGCCTTGAAAGGAGCCGCGTGATGCTGCGCCACCTGTTGAAGCTGACCTGGAAGCGCAAGACCAGGAACCTGATGCTGAGCCTGGAGATCCTGCTCGCCTTTGCCGTCGTGTTCGGCATCGCCGCCTTCGGCCTGCGCAACTGGCAGCTGTACCGCGAGCCGATCGGCTTCGATGGCGCCGACACCTGGTCGGTCAGGATGGTGCTGGGCGACGTGCCCGACGAGGCGATTCCGGCCGACGTCTACGACACCCTGCGGCGCAGCCTGCGCGAGCTGCCCGAGGTGCGCGAGGTCGCCTTCGCGGCCTACTCGCCCTATACGATGTCGACCTGGACCACCAGCTACAAGTCGCCGCAGACCGGTGCCGAGGTCCACACCAACATCTTCGAGTCGAGCGACGGCACCGCCGCCGTCCTCGGCCTCAAGATGGTGGCGGGACGCTGGTTCGACGCCCGCGACGACGGCCAGGCCGTGCATCCGGTGGTGCTGAACAAGCGCATGGCCGCGGCGATGTTCCCGGGCCGCCAGGCGCTGGGCCAGCAGTTCACCGAAAAGGAAGGCAAGGATACCGTGCGCACCCTGCGCGTGGTCGGCCTGGTCGAGGACTACCGCAACAAAGGGCCGCTGATGGCACCGGTCAAGTTCGTGCTGACGCGCTTCGACCCGCATGCCGGCAAATCGCGTCCCCGCACTATCCTGATCAAGGTGGCGCCGGGCACCCCGCGCAGTTTCGAGACGGCCCTGAACCGCCGGCTCAAGCTGGTCCGCAATGACTGGGCTTACGAGATCGCGCCGCTCGCGGCAATGCGCGCCAGCACGCTGAAGGAACAGCTGGTGCCCTTCATCGTGATTGCCGTGATCGCTGCCTTCATGGTCGCGATGGTCGCCTTCGGCCTGTTCGGGGTTTTGTGGCAGAACACCACGCGGCGGATTCCCGAGATCGGCCTGCGGCGCGCGGTCGGGGCCAGCGCCGGGAGCATCTACCGCCAGATCATCGCCGAGCAGTTGCTGCTCAGTTCGAGCGCGATGATCGTGGCGCTGGCGCTGCTGGTACAGCTGCCCCTGACCGGCGCCCTGGGCGAGGGCCTCAACTGGGCCGTCTTCACCGGCGCCGCCGGACTGTCGATGGGGGTGATCTATCTGCTATCCTTGCTTTGCTCGCTCTACCCGGGCTGGCGCGCCAGCCGTCTCAGCCCGACCGAAGCGCTGCACTACGAATAAAAGAAAGCCTCGCATCAAGCCTATGGAACCAACACGCAAGCGCCGCATCCTGATCGTCGACGACGACGGCGCGGTCCAGGTCTCGCTGGCCCTGCTCCTGAAACAGTCCGGCTTCGACGCGGTCTGCGCCGACGGTCCCCAGCAGGCCCTCGACCGGCTTCAAGCCGCTCCGGTAGACCTGGTTCTGCAGGACATGAACTTCTCGCTGCAGACCAGCGGCGAGGAAGGGCTGGACCTGCTGGCCCGCATCAAGGGGCTGCAGCCCGGCCTGCCGGTGCTCCTGATGACGGCCTGGGGCTCGATCGCGCTGGCGGTGCGCGGCGTGAAGGCCGGCGCCGCCAACTTCTTCACCAAGCCCTGGGACAACGGCCAGCTGGTGGCGCTGGTCGAGGCCACCCTGGACGCTGCCGCCCCAGGTTCGACGCCCAGGCTGACGCGCCGTGCGCTGGATGCGCAATGCGATTTTTCGGCCATCGTCGGCGAGCATCCGAAGCTGCTGAAGGTGCTGGAGACGATCGCCCAGGTGGCGCGTACCCGGGCACCGGTGCTGATCCTCGGCGAGAGCGGGACCGGCAAGGAGCTGATCGCCGACGCCATCCACCGCAACAGTCCGCGCGCCGCGCAAGCGATCGTCAAGATCAACATGGGCGCGATCGCCAGCTCGCTGTTCGAGAGCGAGATGTTCGGCCACGTGCGCGGCGCCTTCACCGATGCCCGCAGCGACCGCAAGGGCCACGTCGCCGCGGCCGACGGCGGCACGCTCTTCCTCGACGAGATCGGCGAGCTGCAGCGCGGCGACCAGGTCAAGCTGCTGCGCGTGCTGCAGGACCAGCGCTACCAGCCGGTCGGCGCCAGCACGACCGCCCAGGCCGATGTACGGGTGGTGTCGGCGACCAATCGCGAGCTGGCGGAACTGGTGGCCAGCGGCGAATTCCGGGAGGACCTGTTCTACCGCCTGAACCTGATCACGATCCGCCTGCCGCCGCTGCGCGAACGGCGCAGCGACATCCCGCTGCTGGCACGGCATATCGCCGACAGTGTGGCGCAGGGCTATGGCCTGGGCGAGGTCGTGCTGGCGCCGGATGCGCTGGACTGGCTGGCTAACCAGCCCTGGCCGGGGAATATCCGCCAGCTGAAGCAGACTCTGGAGCGCGCCCTGCTCCTGGCCGGCAAACAGCATCTGGGGCAGGCCGACTTCCTGGCCGCCAGCGCGGTCGACGAAGGTGCGACCAACGGCCGGCTCGGCGTGGACGGGATGACGCTGGAACAGGTCGAGCGCCACATGATCGAACAGGCGCTGCAGCAGCATGCGGGGAATATCTCGCGCATGGCCAAGGCGCTGGGTCTGTCGCGCACGGCGCTGTACCGCCGCCTCGAACGCCATGGCCTGGGTGCGGGCGTGCGCGAGGAATGAAGCTGCCGGCCATCAAACTACAGACCCGGCTCACGGCTTACCTGGCGCTGCTGCATCTGGCGCTCGCCGGCTGCGCCACCCTGCTGCTGCCGGCGCAGCCGCTGCTGTTCGTCGGCGCCGAGGCGCTGCTGGCGGCCAGCATGGCGCTGGGCTGGTGGCTGATCAGGCGCGCGCTGGAACCGCTCGGCTACACGCGCCGCTTCCACGACCTGCTGCAGGACCAGCAGTACGCGGCGCGTCTGGCCTTGCCTGGCGTGACGGAGCTCGACGAGCTGGTCGCCATGTTCAACGGCATGCTGAGCGTCCTGCACCGCGAACGCCTGGCGGCCGGCGAACAGCAGGGCTTCCTCGAGCGCCTGCTGGAAGCCACGCCGAGCGCGGTGCTGGTGTTCGACTTCGACCACGCGATCAGCCTGGTGAATGCGAGCGCCGCCGGCCTGCTGGGACTGGCCGCGCCGCTCGGCAGGCCGTTGTCGGCATGGATCGAGGGCGATGCCGCCTTCGATGGCGCACGCGACGAACGCGGCCGGGCGCGCAGCCGCGACCTGGTGCGCCAGCTCGACGCGTTGGCACTCGGCGACAGCCGGCTGCTGGTCGACCTGGACGGCCGGCGCTACCGCGCGCAGCGCAGCCGCTTCTTCGACCGCGGCTTCGCGCGCCACTTCCTGATCGTCGAGGACTTGAGCGCCGAACTTGAAGACTCGGAACGCGCCACGTATGCGCGCCTGATCCGCGTGCTGGCGCACGAGGTCAACAACACGGTGGCGGCCACCGGCTCCGTGCTCGACTCCCTGCTGGCCTACCGCGGCCAGCTGGAGGAAAGCGACGCCGGCGACTTCGTCACCGCCATCGTCGCCGTCAAGCGCCGCAACACCAGCCTGGGCGAGTTCATCGACCGCTTCACCCGCGTGGTCAAGATGCCGGCACCGGAACTGCGGCCGACCCGCCTGCAGGACGTGGTCGACGACATCCTCTGGCTGAACCGCGAGCAGTGCAACGCGCGCGGCATTCAGCTCGGCTGGAGCCGCTGCGATGCGGTCGCGCCCCTGCAGCTCGACGTGCAGCTGATCGAACAGGCGCTGCTGAACATCGTCAAGAATGCGGTCGAGGCGATCGACGAGCGCAATGCGCGCGATGCTTCTGCCGGGGGTGCCATTCGCGTCGAGCTGGAGGATCTGGGGGAACGGGTGCGCCTGTCGGTGTTCGACTCCGGCGCCCTGCTCGGGGACGGCGCGCCGCAGCGCCTGTTCGCGCCTTTCGTCAGCACCAAGAAGGGTGGCCAGGGCATCGGCCTGATGTTCGTGCGCGAGGTGCTGGGGCGGCATGGCTGCACGTATGCGCTGGCGCCGGCCGGGCCGGGCGAGACCAGATTCGATATCTGGTTTCCGGTGGGCTGACATGAAACGTGGGCACGGGGTGCCCACCCTACGATCGCCACCGACCTTGTAGGGTGGGCACACCGTGCCCACGCGTTCCGTCGAGTTACCGCTTACTTCTTCGGGTACTTGATCGTCATTTCCTTCAACAGGTTGTCGGCATGGTCGACTTCCTTCATCACCCACAGCATGTAGCGGATGTCGACGTGGATCGCGCGCGTGATCACCGGGTCGAAGTACCAGTCCTTGGTGA
>Ga0308160_10000525_pt1 | contig 71909 bp, 114 predicted proteins | sample PhyFR1_FD_201036 | JGI IMG/M metagenome (GOLD analysis project Ga0308160, IMG submission 201036) | Phyllosphere microbial communities from UC Gill Tract Community Farm, Albany, California, United States - DLSLF.R1 | ecosystem: Host-associated > Plants > Phyllosphere > Unclassified | place... | reverse complement strand
CGGCCCTGGTGTTGCGGGGGGGGGGGGGCCCGGGGCGCAAGAGGTCAGCGGTATGTCTTGAGCTAAGCATAGGGATGTTAAACCGCAGCCAGGGAGGGACACGTACGTGGCAGCGTCTAAGGCGAGCGAGCGACGGAGGGGAGGGAGAGTACGCAGGAAAGCGAGGGTCAGCATGCAGTACAGCATGCAGATCGGCAAAGAGCGGCATGGTGCACGCACTGGCAGGGAAGGCCCGCGTCATGGCAGGACCAAAGCCCTTCCAGAGCGCCCGGACGCCGTCGGCCTTGATCGTCTTTGAGGCGCAGTCGATGAAGCCAGAGTACGTCCCGCTCGGGGCCGACTGGAGCCGGCTCTTGATCGTCTGCGAAAGGGGCCAGAAGCAATATCCGATCATGACGGATGTCAGCGATTCAGGTGGCTGGGGCTGGGGGGTCTGTCGAGTGAATGTAAAGGGAGGTCGCACGTCAGGAGGGATCGCGATCGACCACATGGCGACACCGGCGGCGCCGCCGGCAAGGATGATTGCGCCAAGGTCGAGCTTGGACGGGTCAGAGCCGACGGGCGTCATCGACTTTTTAATGACCTCGTAAGCGACAAAGTAGCTGGAGATTCGGTCGCATCAGCTCTTGTCAAAGATGAATGGGGCTTGCTCAGACGCTGCGCAAGGACTGACGCGGCGCTGCCCGGTCCGTCACGGGCGAGCGTCGCGCCCGTCCCGCGGAAGACAGACTTGAGGCCGCCCTCGGCGTAGAGCTTGCGGACGACGTCGACGGGACCCGAGTACTGGGCGCCGTGCCCCTGACCAGAGACCTGTCGATCAAGGTGGTTTGTCGGAGAGGTTAGCTCGCGCTCGAGGGATCGGCATGTGCCGCGCATGAGCGGTCGGCTGCGACGAACCTGGAGCAGGACCTTAACGCGCTCAGCCGGGCCGGTGACGAGCGTCGTCGGGATGGCCGAGAAGAAGCCAGCAAAGGCGAGCTGGGGGAGCGTGAGCTCCTTGCTGATCTCGCCCGTCGCCGTCAGCGTCGGCGTCGCCGGCGGCAGGAAAGAGGTCGCCAGCTTCTTGCCGAGGTCGTAGGACCAGAATGAGAGGGCAAAGATGGGCGTCACGCCAACCAGGGGCGCGCCCATGCCGCGGTATAGCCTGACGGCTCGAAGCAAAGAGCAGCCAGAAAGGGTCAGGTGAGAGTCCTCATGTGGGACCTAGCAAATGGCACGACGACGACGACGACGACGCACCCTCGGACGCCGTCCCGGGCAAGCGTCTTCTTGACGACGTCGATCGCTCCCGTGTACGTCCCCGGCGCGGCCGTCTGGAGTCGCGTCTTGGTCAGGTCGAAGGGGTGACCTGAAGCGAGGGAGTTCAAAGCGGGCTTTCGAAAGTCAGCATTGCCCGTTAAGGCGGGGCGCGGGAGATGAGGCCGCAAGGGGGGGGGGGAGACGCACCAACGAGGACGGTGCAGATGCCGCCGACACCGCCGGCGATGAAGGCCTTTGAGCCGCCGGCTGACTTAACCTCCTCCTCCTTGAACTCCTTTGCGCCCTCGACGATCGTCTCCTTGAGCTCGGCCGCCTTGTGCTTGAGCTCGGCCGCGCTCGGCGGCGTCGTCGTCGTCGTCATGCTGCTGCTGCTGCTGCTCTCGGTGGTGGGTGTGGCTGATGAGGGCTGAGCGCCGGGCGACGATGGTTCGGGATCGGAGAACGGGTTCCAGACGAGGTAGCTGAAGAGAGGGGGCAGCTTGGGCAGATGGATGGAGGGGTTGGAGGGGATAGGGCTGAGGAGGGCTTAAGAGAGAGACGGTCTGGTCGTCGGAGGGGCTTCGCCGGGCCGGCTGTCGCCTCTGCCGGCCGGACAAAGTCGCGCGTGCGAGCGTGGCGCTGCTGACGAGCGGCCAAAACCGGGGTCACAGCAGCCCTGCGCTTGGCGCACTTTTCGCAGCCTGAGCAAGGGATAACGAGATGGAATAGAGGTTCGTACAAGTGGGAACAGGTGAGGGGAGCGCGTCGAGGCGCCAGCGCTCAGACCTTCTCGGACGGGTCGGCGACCGCTGGTGGTGGAACAGAGGCGCGCGCATCGGCCGCGGGCGTTGTCGGAGACGATGACGCTGCGGCACCGCGTCGTCGTCGACGGGCCACCTGTCGTCGCTCCCGCGGAACCATCTCGGAGAGGCAGGGCGCGACGAGCCTACGCAGGAGCGGAGAAAGAAAGGTCAGCAGGGTCGCGCGCACACCCAGGAGAGCTCTTGCACTGATCCACGCACAGCTTGCCCCTCAAGGCGTTGATGATGGTCAGGCCGCTGACGAGCAGCCAGTTGACAAAGACGATGCCCGAGAAGACGGTGCCGAGGATGTCGAAGGCAGCTGACTCGAGCTGGTGGCCGAGCAGCGTCGTCGACGTCGCAAAGACGCCGAGCGGGAAGGTCAGTCTGGAGAAGCAGCAGGAATCAGCAGGAAAGGTTCGGGTCGTCAGGCTCCCGATGACAGGTACGCGGCAGCAGCGAGTGGAATGTCGGACGTACGCCCAAGCGCCCAGGCTAAACTCAATTGAGCCCTCGTGCCGGACTCGGTGGATGACCGACAGGACGGCGATGGCGGCCCAGATTGCGCCAAAGCCCCAGATGGCGAGCCCAATCGGCATCGAGGCCGCATAGACGGCGAGACCCATCGTCCGGCCCTCGTCGGCTGTCAGGCCACCGCTGACGAGACCGGCTGAGCCGCTGGACTCGTTTGAGCCGAGCTTACGAACGGCCGACGCCAGGTGTAGGATGCCGTACGCCCCGGAACCAGTCGGGCCGAGCGGGAGAAAGGTCGAGATGACCTGCGCGCCGGCAGGGATCTTGTGGATGGCGAGTCGGGCGTGGAGGAGCCCGAGCAAGAGGAATGCGACGGGGAAGCCCGTGCCCCATAAGACGTACGAGACGACGACCGTCAGGCTGGTTCGGAGGTGCAGTCGGGGATGTCAGTACGAGGGACTCGACGCGATGACATGTCGGAAGGGGGCGAACCGAGCATGCGACGGCGGAAGGATCTCGGCGACGATCGAGCCCGAGGCGGCAGCGACGATGGTCGCCACCGTCGGCAGCAGCCAAGCCGCCGTCATGTCGGCCGGCGCGTGGACCTGAGCTGCGAACATCTGGTACGGCACGCCGACGCCGACGGTCACGGCTAGGACGACGTTTATCCACCAGAGGATCCAGGTGAAGGTGATCCAGCCGCCGCCCCAGGCCGGTGCGACCGCCATCGACATCATGTTGACTGCGCGGGCATTCGACGCTCGAAGTCAGCTCGAGTGCATGCCGGACCGCGGAAGAGATCATGCGCTCGCACCGATCGTCGACAATGCCATCGGGAAGCAGCCGAGAAAGAGCGATTGGGACGGATGCCGGAGCATGGCGTACCAGATCGACGGCCAGAGGAGGTAGCGGGCTCTGTGGTTGCGCCGACGGATGAGACCGTCAGGCTTCGCGCTCGCGACTCGCTGACGAGCAGAGGATGGGCAGACGCACAGGGAAATGATGAAGAACGAGACGAAGAGGACCAGGTTGAGGACAAATATGACGAGCGCGATCTGGTCGGCAAGGTGATGGCGGGGACGTCAGCGGTCTGCGGTCTAGGCCGGGGTGGTCCGGGACGGGACGGGCCGGCTCACGACGTGCAGCCCTTCAAACTGATACGGCAGCGAGTGCGCGAGGATGGCAGTGATGCCGGTCCCCATGCTGCAGGCGAACCAGCTCGGTGTGAAGTGCATGACCGCTCGTCTCATCTGGTTAACCCAGGGCCTCGAGAGCCGGCGCGAGCGTGAGAGTAGGAGCTCCTCATGCGTGATCTGCTCCTCGAGCGTCGACTCTGGCTCCTCCTCTTCTTCGAGGCTGTGCCGCTCGACGCTCGGATCGGCTCGTCGCCGGGAGCTGCTGTACCGCCGGTAGCGGCGCTCGGTGCTCAGGCTCAGCTGGCGGAGCGGCGTCCGTGACGTTTCGGGGTTGCGAGGCCGGCCGGCTCGCTGCGGAGAGGTTGCCATGCGAGCTGGGCAAGGGTTGTTGGTGTCGGCTGCGAGAGGTCAGCCTCGCTCGCTATCGAGTCTGTTAGACAGACGGCAGGACACGCACGATGCGGGCGACCGGAGGAGGAGCTTTGAGGGTCGATGTCTGGGTGGAAGAAGCTTCTTGCCCTTCCTCCTCTCGCTGACTCTCGAGGAATCCGTCCCGAGCCGTCGGTTCGCTCCAGTCGCAGGCTGCGCGTCGACGAGACCTGCTAACGTGAACCCGACTCTGCAGGTATTCGGAGTCGCTCAGGATCAGACGTGCCCTCGGCGCCTTGCGATGGCCGGCGACCGAAAGCCTGCCCGAGTCACCTGCGCCGTTGCCCGGGACGGTCTTCGTCCGCCGAGAGGCTGTCCTTGCCGATTTCCGAATGAACGGCGCCATCCTGGGCAGGGCCGGAGTCAGAAGGCGCGCGCGACTCAGCAGACTTGCAGCCTGCCCAAGAACCGTGGTGCGCTCTCCAGCCGTTCGCCCTTCGCCGCGGGCTGGGGTCATGTATCAAAGTGGATTCGGGTTGAGCGGCAGGTCGGGATCGCAGGAGCCAGGAGGGAGAAGGAGGTGCGGATGCGCTGGGCATGTCGTCAGGTGCAGAAGGCCGGCCTGTCGCGCAGTCGTCCTCCTGCCCAGCCCAACCCCCCTTACCGAGGGTCCCTTTGCTCTGTCAGGCCCGCAAGCGGGCCTCGCACCAGGCAGAAGCGTCCCGAATCTGACTGTGTACCACCGCAATCGTATAACACTCGCTGAAACCGACCAGGTGACGAGATCGAGAAGGACGAGCCAGACGAGCCTGGGCTGCGCTGCAGGTGCCGACGCGTCGTCTCGCCCGCCGCGTCGAGTATGAGCTCAATTGGCGACGACGACCCCGACTCTCATCTCCTCCTTGCACACGCCTCAATGGACGCCCCCGACTCGCCCGTCAAATCCGCCAAGCGCGCCGTCTCGACCCGGACGTACGGTCGGGCCTTCCGCCAGCGGACGTCGTTCGGCGGCACCGGCGGCGGCGGTGGCGGCGGGAGCAGCGGTGCCTCGACCCCGTCGTCCTCTGCAGGCGGCGCTCCCTTCCGACGCAAGATGACCGACCTGTCGAGCAGCGACGACGAGGCGGGCCCACCGTTGCCTTCGATCAAGAAGGCGCGCAAGTCTGAGGAGACGGCGGGGCCAAGCACGACCCGTCCAGACGCAGGGCCCAGGAGGAAGCCTGCTCCGGTCGGCCAGGCGCCGACGAGAGCGAGCCCGCGGCGGTCCGCCTCACTTCAGACTTCATCGCTCGTCCAGCCCACGCCGGCAAGCGATGCGGGTGCGTCCATGCTCGCCCTCTCTTGTCACCTTCTGGCTGGTCTGTGCTGATTGCAGCTGAACTATGGCCGGCTACGATCGTAGTCGCTTCGTCCAGCAAGGCACCCGCTGCGGTTGGCCGGCTCTCGACCGAGCTGTCCAACTCCGCTCCAAAGGCCAAGCGCTCAATGACAGGGGCAACTTTCTCGCTCGAGAGCGCGTCGAGCTCGGCGCTGCTCAACAGTAGTCAGGCTGCCGACTTCAAGACTGCGCGTCACAAGGCCGCGATAAGCCCGAGTGGCCGTCGTGTCAGGGCTAGCGTCGACCGCAAGGGCAAGAGTCGGGCTTCGGCAGCCGGGATGGAGATCGTCCTTCCGGAGCCGAGGTCGTCGTCTGTAACAGGAGCGTCGGCGGCGATCTCTACGGGCGTCAAAGCGGCACCCGGTCTGAAGCCGACCCAGCGATCCGCGCCCGAGCCATTGACCGTCGAGGGCGAGCCGAAACGTACGACTGCGTGCGAGAGCGAGAGTGCGTGGGACGCTTCGCACGTACCGACGCGACATCGCCACATGCTGACTCTTTGCTCATTGACAGGGAGCTTTGATCCGCGACCATCGACAAGTTCTGCCCCGGCTGCCTCCGCTCGCCGGGTGCCCGCTCCGGCCAAACCGATAGAGCGCGCAGCCCCTCGACAAGCCGCGCCGCCCCTGCCGCATTCGCCCAAACGGATCCGACTGTCCTCCCCACCAGCGCACCTGAAGGCTCAGACGCCACCGGGCGACATTCTCCAGCAGGCCGACTACTTTTCGTACCCCTCACCGACGCGCAACCTCTTTGGCGTCGGCTCAGCCGGACCGTCCTCGCCACTGACGCCGCTGTCAAGCTCCGTCGCCCAGTCGAGTCCGCTCAGACGTCCGCTTCCTCCGACATCCCCGACACGCAGGTCAGCGACGCCTCAGGAGCTTTTGCCGGCGAGATCCAAGCCGACGCCTCTCGTGCCCGCTTCGCCTTCACGAACGCCGACTAGGTCGGCAACAAATCTCTCTGCCCTCTTCGATCAGCATATCCGGGGCTCAGGCAGCAGCGGTGCCGGAAGTGAAGGCGACAACGTCATCAAATCCGATAATCAGGGCCGGAGCCCGGCGGCTGCATCCTCTTCGAGCATGCCGTTCGGCAGCGGTGGCGTCGACGAGGAAGGTGGAAGCCTTGGCCAGCTCGTTAATCTGCCGGCAGGTCGGCGGCGCGTCGACCGCCTGCTGCAGCGGAGCAATACCGCGCCGTCGCTCACAGATGTTGGGACCAGACCGTCAGGCTCTGGCGACCGGACGCCTCTCGGCAAGCGGACCATCTCCGCGCTCTTCCCGTCACCTGACCGGCACAAGAACGACGGGCCGGCCCCATCCGCGGTCTGGGACATCCCTGTCCTCCCTTCCCCTTCTGCGTCGAAAACCAACTCGCCGTCGAGCCTGTCGCCCGTCCGTCCGCACGGGTCCCAGCAACAGCAGATCAAGCGGCGGACGTACGGCGGCAGCAGCCGATCGATGCTCGCCGCTGCCAACCCGGTAGACGACGACGGTGGCGGGGATGGTGGCGAGCGCGAGAGCTATGTCAAGATGGCGAAGCGCTGGGGCATCGACCAGGGACGACATGGCGCCGGCGAGCACGACTTCGTCGATGTAAGTCGAACCTTCGCGACATTGCGGTGACCTGCTCATCGGCTCACAATGCGTCTCCTCTGACACCCTGCAGGACACGATCGAACTCACAACTGTGACTTCCCTTCGTGCCCGCGGCGAGAATCAATCTTTCTTAGACGACCTCGGCTACTTGCTCGATGGACTGCGCTCGGGTGAGATCAGCGTCAGGCGCTCGAGGTCCGTCCACGCTAGAGCTCGCCACAAAGAGCTTTGGCTGACTTGCTGCTGCATGTCCCAGCTCGGTCGACCTCCTACGCAAAATGGTCGCTACCGAATTCTGTCGCAGCCTCAAGACGTACGACCAGGTCGAAAGCCTGTGGAAGCTCCTTCTCGCTGCCAGAGGAGAGCGTGCCGACCTGGTGCGTCTCGGTCTCGCCCGCCGAAGGCAGAGCGGGAAGACAGCACGTCCTGACCGATCTCGACTCATTCGCTGCAGGTCCTCGACGCTAGTCTTGCCCTCTTCCTCGCCCTCCTCGCCCGAGACGGTCGGATGATGGAACCGATCCTCGCCCAAAAGGGCGCCCAACTCTGTGACTTTGTCTGCCAGGCCATGGCGGCTCCAGAGGATGCGGACGGCTTTGCGCTCGAGCGCAAAGCCAGACTTTCGAAAGGAAAGGGCAAAAACAGGAGCACGCTCAACATGGTGCGGCCGCAGTATCGCCGCTTCACCCTGCCAGAGTACCTTGTAGGTGGCTGATGCGCCCTTGCCGTCAGGTGGCTGACTTGCGCAAAGTCTGGCTCGACGCCGAGCTGGGCAGCTCAGAGGTGAGGGCGCTTGAAAGCTTACTCGTTCTTTTAGCGCGGAAAGCTGACGAAGCGGCGGACTCTCCGTCTGGCTAGCCGTCGCTCCGATCAACGGCATCTTCCATCTTCAAGCACCTCTCATCGGCAGGAGGGCCGAAGGTTGACGTCCTCAACCTGCTGCGGAGCGCCGGCCCCGTCGTCGCGAGGTCGCTCCACGACGAAGTCGCTTACCTGCCATCTGCTCTGAGCGCGCTCGAGGGGGGCGAGGTTCGTCTGAACAGAAGGAGAGGCTGCGGTCCTGGCAGCGGCACTGATGCACGGCTTGATCTCTCTCGACGCAGCAGCCGCTCTTCGGCAGCAGTGATCCGGACTTTGACTTCCACCACGTCCATCAATGTCTGGTCGTGCTCGACAGTCTCCTTTCACGTCATTCTGACGACGTCGTCAAGATCGAGCGCGCATTTCGTGACCTGCCGAGCCTACTCGGCACCCTCCTCGCGGCCACTCGAACGGAGCTCAGGGACCCTTCGACAGCCGTCTCCTCGACGACGGGTACGTTCCCGCCACACAGAAGCGCCAGGGCTGCCCACACCTAACGATGCTCCGACAATCTCTTCAGTGACCCTCTGCCAGATCTCTACGCTGCGCATGCTGCTCAGCTTGACAAATCTCGCCCCGCTGTGGGCCGCGACCGTACTCGAGGCGCCTGCGCTCTTGACGACACTCGCCCGCCTCGTTGACTCTTCTCGCCGAAGCCTTCAAACGCACGGCGGTCAGGTGGACGAGCCCAAGAGGAAGGAGTCACCCGGTTCGTCGCCATTGTCGGCGGCCTCGACTCTGCAGCCCTCCTCAATCCTGGCGACATCCGAAGCCGAAGGCGGCAGCGACATCCGACCAGAAGACACGCCGGCGGCTCAACTCGAGATCCTTTGCCTGTCGCTGGGCTTCCTGAGCAAGCTCGTCGAGACGGTCGACCGGACCAGGGCTCTCGTTCGAGGCACCAGCGTTGCGCCGTCGTGCGCCGAAACGAGAACGTGCGTCGTCGCTTGTCGCTGCGCAGGCGCTCGTTCGATGCTGCTCGTGATCGTCGACCTGTACGAGGACCAGCGTCACGGGACCAGCGCCGAGGTAAGCGTCCAGTCGCCCCGGCCAGAACGCTGCCAACGAAGCTGACCCTTCCTGCGCCTCTCTACAGGCCTCCTACCTCGCTGGCTACGCCGTCCTGCTGCTATCGCATCTCATGCGGTCGCCCGAGAACGCGGCCGTCATCCTGCCTGCAGTCAGCCTCCAGCCGCTCGGAGGGCCCGGCGAGACCGTCGCGGGATCGGACGCGCAGCGCAAGCTCCGGTCGATCGCGGCCGAGCTGCAGGCCTTCTCAGACATCCACCAACGCTTCCACGACAAGCTGTCGTCCCTCTCGCATGCGGCGGCCTCCGTTGACGCCGATGCCGGAGGGCTCGACCTGGGCCTTGACGCTGAGGGGCTTAAGGAAATCCAGACGGGCGTCTCGGCTCTGCCGAGCAAGGAGGCGGGCGTCGGCGCTGTGCGCGAGATGATCAACCTTCTGCAGGCGATGGCGGCCGCCGAGAACGCCTGATGGCGCGCTAAAGGGCATCTTGGGGTGTGGTGCTGCCACACTCGCAGCGGCCCCGCGACCCTGCTGGCTGTCAAGAGAAGAGCAAAGAGATGCATGATCTGTGTTGACAGGAGGGCGTCGAGGCTTACAACAGATGGACGGCGACAAGGCGGAATGCAGCGTGCAGGATGCAGGAAACAAGAAAGGGGGCGAGTGAAGGGTTCAGGATGGCCGCCGCATGAGCCGGATGCTGGCCATGGCGTCGGCGAGGGCAGTCTCCTGGGCCGCGTAGGAGGCCATATAGCGCTCGCGCAGAGCGACGACCTCATCGGCGCAGGCCTGGTTGGCGACGCGCAGGTCGGCGAGGTCGCCGGCGATCTGTCGGGCGGGTGGGGGGCGGCATGGTCAGACGTCGCTTCCAGCCTGGCAAAAGCAGGCACGAAGCAGACGCACGGTCTCGAGCTCTTCGGTGAGGGTTGCATCGGCCTCATCATTGCGGGCCAGGATGGCTTTGTTCTCTTCGGCGAAGCGCCGGTGCAGCGCCGTCAGCTTCGACCGGTTTACTCCAGGCTGGCATCGCGGGCGCCATCGCGCGTTCCGTTGATGCGGCGGGCAACTTTGTCGACGAGCTCGTCGTTGAGGCTGTCGAGTAGCTGCACAAGGGCGAGAAGCGGGCACGGTCGTGACAGGGGTCAGCCGCCGGTCGCTTGAGCAGCCAGTCGGCATAGACGGCGTACCTTCCTGAGTGCCTTTGCCTGGGGAGGGTCGGTCGACCGGCCGGAAGACGCTCTCTGCGTGCGCACTTGCGATGCTGCAGGTAGCGTATGACGTAATGCTTCAGGTCAGACAGCTTGCGCGCCCATCTGCAGCGCTGCGCGGGGACGTACGGTGCCGCTTGGCCTCGGTTGCTAGCCCGGCACTTCGGGGGGAGGGGACGGCCTTGCCCCGCCGAGTCGGGCCTGCTGAACCGGCTGCAGCTCGTCCGACGCCGCTCGCCACCTCGCGCGCCGACTGGCCACGGGGAGCCGCATGGATCGCGGCGGGCTCGTGTTGGGGTGGCGCGCCTGACGGTCTTTTGGCCACGGGCGCAGCACCGTTCGCCGTCATGGCCGAGCCGGCGGTCAATTCATAGTGCGGCTCGGTGTCGATGAACTCTGGCTGAGAGAGCACGCGGACGTTGCGCGGTGCAGGCGCGTCAGGCGCTGGCATGCGAGGTCCGGCCCAGTCGGCCGTCGGCCGTCTTCCTTCTGTGGGCTGCTGCAGGTGGACCGGCAATATCCGGGGCACGTGGTCGATGGAGAGGTGCGAGGGAATGTTGTCCGAGGCCGGATGAACCTCGAGCTCCGGCTGAGCATGTCCAGCGGGCGGCTCGGAGAACGACTTGTCTGCGGCCAAGGCCGTCTGCGAGCGCCTGGGCGCGCGCGGCGTCGAGTGGGCGTCGCCGAAGGCTGCCATTGACAGCTGACGGCCGTCGTGCACCGAGAGCGCCTGTAGTTTTGATAGCGGTCGTCAGTATGACGACAGAGCGAAGGTTGAAGTGTGGGATCGGACACACCTCGTCAAAGACATCCATGTGGTCGACGTCCTGCGCTGCGAGCTGCTGTTGCATCTGCTCCTCGAGCGCACGGACGTGTGCCTCCTGCGCCGCGGCGGCCTTGCTCGCCTGGATCTGGTCGGTCGGGCGAATCTTGCCGTCAGTACTTGATTTGGGTCTCGAAACAGTCGGCGGCGGCGCGAACCTTCCATGGCGTCAGACTGGTCTTGCCCTTCGACACATCGCCGAGCGACTGAGCTGCAGGCAGTGCCTCCTGTGTGGCACGCTGCTCGGCCGTTTTATTTGCGTGTATCTCGGAGAGGATCTGGATGCAGAGCTCAGCGATTAGCACGAGCTCTGGATGTTGCGGGCAAGATTCGGCGCACCGAGGGCTGTCGGAGGGCGCCCGGGCGCGAGAAGACATGTGAAGCGGAAGGAAGCCGAGGCGAGTCTTGGTAGACTTGTAAGGCCGGACTCTGTGTGCGAAAAGGTGGATGGGTTAGTCGGTGAGTGCGAGCGAGGGGACCGAAGCCGACTGACGACGGATCGCGACCGAGGTGCTGCGACCCGCAGGCGCGCCGGGGCCGAGGTTACAGGGTTGGTAGCCGGGCTGATCGCCTGCAAGCAGGAAGTCAAGTAGGCGATGACAGAAGGATCAGCTCGAAATCATCAGGAGAGACTGATCGACTGTGGCGGACGCACAAGCGGTTCACCGAGCGACTGCGACATGACCTGGCTCGCCGGCGGCTCGTCTGCTGCGTGGACCGACTGGGTCGCGACCATCTCGGGCTCGTAGTCCATACCGTTGCCGTAAGACCCTGACTCAGATGGTATCGGCGAGCCGACGTCCCGCTCGGGTAGTTCGACCCCCATCCGGTCGGTCTCCTCAACGGGCTCCTCCATCCTGTCGTCCTTAACGACGATCTGCAAAGACAGAGGGGCATGATCAGTCTTGCACTGGGCAAGCGGCAAGGTCCCTGCCAGGCGGCGCACCGAGAGGGATGGTGAGACGCGAGCGGAGCCGGGCGAGCCGAACGCCGCTTCGATCACGCGCCCGACTCCATCGTCCGGGGCCGACGTAGCACGGGGTCTCGCCGCTGGCGACTCGGCGCCCTCCTCGTCACGAGCCTTCTCGCTGCCGTCCGACTTCGTGTGCGGCAGCTGGTCCTGCGGCGTGAAGTCCTCGATCGCAGACTCAGCGTCCTCGTCGTCCCGGCGCTGCGAGTCGTCTTCGATCTCCTCCGACATGCCGCGCGAGATTGCCTCTTTGGCATTGGCGGCCGCACGGCGCGCTGGCAAGGCGCGCGCCGGCTTCTCGGAGCCCGCTTGCGCCTTGTCGCTCACAGCGGCACCAACCGCCTTGTACGAAATTGGCTTGCTCGGGGCTGGTGACGCCGTGAGCGCCTTCTTCCTCGACTTCGAGGTCGCTGAGGCCGAGGGTGACGTCTTCTTGAGGCGCGGCTTGGGCTTTGGTCGCGCCTTGACGGCCGGCTTTGCGATCTCCCGCGCGCCGGGCAGGTCGTCCCACGTGTCGTCCGCGACCGAAGCGACATCGCTGGCCGCGAGCGCGGTCGGCACGGACTTGGACGAGCGCGCCGACGTCATCGACGTCGGCTTAGTCTGGGCGGCCTTCTTGCTGTAAGACGTCCTGGGTTGAGCCCTCGGCTTAGGCGGCACCCACGTCTCCGGTCCTTCTGGCACCGACTCGTCGTCCGACAGCTCCGGGGCCCGGGCCCGCTTCCTTGAAGGCGATGTCTGCGGCGATTCCTTGTCAAGAACGATCGTCTCATCGACCGGCTCATCGGCGGACGCGTCAGGCGTCTCGGGCTGGTTGCGGCGCTTGCGCTTCGGGCTTGGCGGTAGCTTGCGAGCTGGGGGTGACGACGCTTCAGGGTCGTCCGAGAGCTCGCTGCCCAGATCGCTGACGTTGCGGACCGTAGGCACGGCAGCGGTCCGACGAGGCGGCGGCGGTGGCGTAGCTGGACGGCCGGCGCGTGTCCCGGATGGCGCGTTTGAGGGCGCGGCCTGCTTGCGTGACGACGAGCTTGAGGCCTGCGCTGCAGCGATCTTGGAGCCCGAGGTCGTTGATGACGTCTTGCGGGACGAAGTCGAGTCGGACTGGACGGTCTCTGCAGTCGACGAGAAAGGCGCAACCGAAGATAGATATCAGACGGCGGCCGAGATCACGCACTTGAGCTCGAAACTCACGGCTGACGACGGCGACGCGCGCCTCGGTCGCAGCACTCCGTCCCGGCGCCTTCTTGGCACGCTTCGTCTGCTCGTTCGCCGCAGCCTGGGTGAGTGCCTGCTGGCCAGGGTCGGGTAGCCGGAGATCCTCCGCGGCCTTGGACGAGCGGAGGGAGGCCGGTAGGTTGACCGTCGGGGGCGGTATCGCGCACGTCTGAGCAGTAGATCAGGTCGATGTGCACGTCAGCAAAGAGAAGAGACGAGGAGGCATTGAAGCGGCTCGCAGACACGTACGATCGGCCGCTGGCTCAGGATGGCGTAGATTTTGTGGTACGGGCTCGCCAGGACGAAGCGGGCCTCGCTCTCGGCGATCCGGACACGCATGACGGTGGCGCTGCCTGCAAGGAGACAGCGACACGTCAGCGACGGGCATCAGCGGCTGACATCAGGCTGACCGAGACTATAGACCTTCGGCGTCACCCTCCTCGTCGACCAGGATCTCGAGGATGTCATGGAAGTCGAAGATCATCGCCTTTTATCAAACATGCGGCTCGTCAGTATCGTAAGGGCGCAGCTTTGATTAGAGCCTGGACACACATTGCCGTCGGCGTCGATGTCGCCTTCGATGTGGATCTCGTCGCAGTCGATAAAGACAAAGGGGAGGCCCTTGCGGATGGCGTCCTGGTCAGACTCGCTCTGGAGGTGACGCTGGTTGACGCCGTCGCGGCTTCTGTCGCTATACCCGACGAGAGGCACGGGCTGCATGCTGCAGACGAGTATGTCTGAAAGTGAGTTCATGTGGCGAGACTTTCGCCCAGATTGAGAGGGCAGGGACGCACACGTCGAGGCCCTCTTCGGCGAGGATCGGCGGGATCCTGAGGCGCGTGACCTGAGCCAGGAGCGAACGACCGTCCAGTCAGACGTCGCTGCGCAAGGATGGGCTCGGTACGGCAAGACGGACTGTCATCCACTGGCTCATCTTGCCCTTGACCATCTCGGCGCCCGCTCGCGCGGCGATGTCGGGCCGGAAGCGCCCAAAGATCGACTCGGCAAAGGCGACGCGCTCCGCCGACGCGCGAGTGCCGCCGGGCATGAGACGGGCAGCGATGTCGAGGATGTCGAGGAAGGCAGCGCTCGGTCCTGCGGTGGCAGCAGCAGCGGCACCAGCCGTGGCGCGTGTAGAGATCAGATATGGTGCGCCGAGCGCAGCAAGATTGGGAAGTCGCACCGGCTCGGAAGCGGAACAGCAGGTCGGCAAACTTGACTCCGGTGAGCAGCGCCGGGTGGCCGTCGGTCAGGCTCGTCGCATACTTGAGGATCTCTTTTTGCTCCGTCAGGACGCTGAGCAGGTCGACAATGTCGCGTTGGAGCTGGCGGAGGGACGCCAAGGCATCGTCGAACAGCAGATTGCAGAGCGTCGGAAGCAGCGTCTGGGCCAAGATCATTAACTCTGTCGACGCATGTAAGAGATGAGCGCGTCAGCCAGGGCATCTGTGCCGGCGGTCGGATGGACGGCCGAGGGTGCGTGACGCACCCTTCTCCGACGGCTCCTCGTTGACCTGCCAGTTCTGTGGCGGCGACAACAAAGCGGTCAGTCTGAGATGCAGGAGCATAGCAAGGCGAGAAAGGCTTGGGGGACGAACGGTGGCTCCGCCGAGAACGCGTCCGGCACAGACCGCCCAGTCGTCTACCTGCCCGTGCGTGGACACGAAGGAGACGGCATCGTCGAGCAGCGGCCGCGCGCGCCGATCGACGACGGCCCGGATTGTCGCTGCCAGCAGTGCGAGTAGCGGCTGCGGCAGCAACGAGATGAGAGGAGCGGCGTCCTGCGTGGCTCGCAAGGTGGAGGTCCGTGCGTCAGCAGGCTTCGGCAGGCCGACCCATTCCGCTGCAAATGCGCAGAGACTCGCCTTGACAAAGACGGTACCGATCTCGTCTGGTTGCTCAAAGGCGCGCCGCCCGGACTGGAAGCGGAAGGTCGCGGGCGGTCATGGTCAGCGAGATGGGGCTGCCCACCCGGACCTGCAGCAGCCGAGAAGGGGGGGGGGGAGACGCGTCGCGAGCGAGGGACGCACCACGAGCGGTCGCAGCTTGTCGAGCCAGCGCTTGACGGCCGCCTTCTGCTTGGGGTCAGACAATGCTTGGGCTGTCTCGCCGGCCTCTTGGATGAGCTCGTCGAGGTCGGTCGGTCCGGCGGCGAGCTCGGCAGCGGAGGCGACCGGGTGAGCCGACCGCGGCAACCGCAGCGACTGCATCCGGACGAGAGGCTGCGAAGTGGAAGCCGTGCTCTGCCCTGGTGCGAGCTAGACGGGAAACTAAGCGAACTGGAAGGGAAGCTAGGCGAAGAGGAACGTCAGGAAGGGTGAGGGTTGGAAGGGAGGCGAGCGACGAGCGACGAGGCGAAGGGTCGCGTTGCCGCCGCACGGGGCCTGGCGGTGGCGCGCCCAGGACCGCACCCCTGTTTCGGCCGTGCGTACGGGCGACCACTTGCGACCGTCGTTCCAAGGCAAGGTCGTGAGACATCTTTGAAACCCAGCTGGATCTCACAGCACGGGGATGACAACCGAAAGGCGCTTTCCCCGTCGGCATGGACCGGGCGAAAGGGGTGAAAGGGTTCATCTGAAAGCGACGCCCTCCCCCTTCGTGCCCTTGGCCGCCGCGGCCCATGGCGGCCCGTTCCTCGCACAATCACCGCCGTGTGCGGACTAGCCAACACAGAGGACAGCTCATGCGTTACGGCGCATGCTTTGACAGGGCAGCGTATGTCGGAGCGGCACTCGTTGTAGTCGGCCGAACGTCGACTGAGTGCGAGGGGCTGCGGCGCCGGATGGCTGACGAGTAGCGGCTCGTGGGCTCATTTGACCATGCCGGCAACAGCCTTGAGTGTGCTAGAGGAGCCGACGGGTCGTCGCGGAGTGAGAGGCCAGTGGTCGACGGGCTCTGCTCCAATGTGCGGCGCGGATAAGGCTAGCCGCCGCTGTGCGGTAGGCGGCGGAGGGGAGTGGCGGCCTACTCGTTCAGTTTGAAAGGGTCCGTCCGTTTCGGTTTAACCTGTGCCCAGGATTGGCCCTTTGGTAACCTGTGGGACGCATGCATCGACCGTCAGCGGGATGACTCTTGGACCACCGGCGGGCGTCATCGAATGCTGAGCGCGCGGGCGGACGAGCGAAAGGCACGTACGGCTCGTCCAATGGCAGGACGCCGTCGTTGCTGAAGATGCGCTCGCTGACATCGATCGCCGGCATGCCCGGGCATCTGTGCGACCCAGAGCAGCGCGCGAACAGCAGGCGGCTCGTCAGCCTCTCCCAGATGATGATGGCGGCAGCCGGCAGCGGCGACGCACTTGCGGAAGATGCGTGGGATAGGGTAGCACGTCACGGTCCCGCCCGGTATGCGCTCGCCCGTCGTGGGCGAGTAGTTGAAGTGGGGCTGGCAGGCGTACTGGATGATGTCGAACAGCGGACAGGGCGGGTTCCGGATGCCCGAGTCGATCTTGGGCGGCCGCTGCTGCTGCCGTTCCAAAGGAGGAGAGCTGCTGCTGCTCCTTGCGGCGGCGGCCGCGGCAGCGGCCGCAGCCTTCTTGGACGGCCGCGCGCCGGTCGAATCAGCTGGCCGCAGGGAGGACTCGACGACCATGTTGCGCGCGAGATGGGTAGAGGCTGTCGGTCGTCGGCGCTCGTGGAGGAGAGGAAGAGGGTTGTGATCGATGAGCCGGTCCCACGGCTGAGCTGGGCTGGCTGAGCTGGTTGTCGTGGCGGACGGCGGAGAGACTTCTGCCTCCGTCCGCGCCTGTCGCTGCCGCCCCTCGACGCTCTCCATGCCCGCGATGCCCTTCGAGGATTTCTCCAGAGGCTCCACAAAGCCCAGGCCCTCCCACGCCCCTCGATCCCGCCCTGCAAGGCTGCTGAACAGGAGGGCTACTCGCTGATGTCGCGAAGAGCCCATTTTGTCGGAGCGGATGATCCGTCGAACTCAACAAGCGGGCCTCGTGCGCGAAGCTCAAGCAAGGAGGCGCGGGGGTCGGCACGATGGGCCCGCCCGAGAGGCAGGAGGCAGGAGGCGCTGCTGACGTTTCGTCAGTCAAACAAGAAGCAAGGGAGGATGGCTGGCCCGGAGGCTCCGACAGCACAAGTCGCTCCTCGCCGCCCCTTCAAGAAGGGGCATCGTCGGCTGGCCTGCCGTCGTGACCGCTCGTCTTCCCGTATCGCCACCTCGCCGCCCGCCCTCGACCCACCCTCCTCGCACGCCGCTGCTCCATCGCCGCACCGTCCCTCTAGCTCGCCACCCTCTGAGCCCTCGCCCAGCATGGACCGCCACTCGTCGGACGACAGCACGCGGGACGTCCTTCCGAGGCATCACCCGATCACCAACCCGCTGCAGGAGAAGATGCCGGCCAACCCGCGCCTGACGACGGCCGGCACAGTCCCGACGCAGCGCGGCCCGCGGTGGGCCCGCTGGGCCTCCGTCAAGGTCAAGAACCACTGTGAGTCCTGCTTTTGACTGCGTGGGCGACTATCGATGGCACTGCCGACATGTGTCGACAGCGATCGCTGACTGACCCGATCTCGTGACGCTGACTCGCCAGTCGTCGCCGCCGTCGGAGAGTTTGTTGGCACGACGCTGTTCCTCTTCTTTGCGTTCGGAGCCGCTCAGATCGCCAACATCCCCTCGGGTTCGTCTTCTGGCCCCTGCCCGGCTCCGCTCAGCGACGGCGTCTTGCAACACGCGCTGATCGTCCTCACTCGGCGGCTCGCACAGTCTCCATCACGCAAGACACCGTGACCAACACCTCGCAGCTGCTGTTCATCTCGCTCGGCTTCGGCTTCTCGCTATGCGTCTGCGCCTGGGTCTTCTTCCGCGTCTCGGGCGGCCTCTTCAATCCGGCCGTCTCGCTTGGCCTTGCACTCGTCGGCGCCATCTCGCCGGTCCGAGCCGGCATCCTCGTCTTTGCTCAGCTGCTCGGTGGCATGGCCGGCGCGGCCATCATCCAGGTCCTCCTGCCCGGACCGCTCTACGTCAACACGACGCTGTCCGGAGGCATCAGCGTCGCACAAGGTGCGCACCCTCGCACGCCCGCCTCGCTTGACACGCGACGTGCTGACCCGACGGCTCGTTCCTTTCCTTCAGGCCTCTTCCTCGAGATGTTCCTTACCGCGCTACTCATGCTCACGATCCTGCTGCTCGCGGCAGAGAAGCACAAGGCGACGTATCTTGCTCCGGTCGGCATCGGCCTGTCGCTCTTCATCGCCGAGATGACAGGAGTCTACTGGACGGGTGGCTCGCTCAACCCCGTGCGTACTCTGCTCGGATCCTGCTAGCGCCCCAAGCTCACCCCGCACCGCTCTCTGTTCTGCTCAGGCCCGGTCCTTCGGTCCTGCCGTAGTCTCGAAGCGGTTCCCGAGCTACCACTGGATTTACTGGCTCGGCCCTAGCCTGGGCGCTTGCCTCGCCGCCGGCTTCTACAAGGTATGTCGCCTGCCGCTCTGGTCGATCTGCTCCTTTTCGAACCATGACTGACAAGCCTCATCGTGCCGAAATCAGTTCATCAAGTACTTGCAGGTACGTTGCCTGTCGCTCTGGTCAATTTATCCCTCTTTAGTTCATGACCCTGACAGCCGTCCCTGTGCCGTCCCGTAGTACGAGGATGTCAACCCGGACCAGGACGGCGACGCGCAGCCGCCAAGCCAGTTCCAGACCAAGTCATCCAAGCTCCGCGAGAAGATCAAGCGGGCCGAGCAGGCCACGCGCGAGACGACGGCCGCCCACCGGCAGACGCTCGAGCGCAACACAGTGCGTCATCATCAAGATTGTCCTTCCGCTCCCGCTCCGCGCGATACGAGAGCTGACCTCTGCTCGCCCCCCCCCCCTCTCCTCATAGGCGAGCTACCAGGCCATTCCTCAGCAAATTGTCTCCGCGGGCGCCATGGCCGTTCCGTTGGCGCACGTGGCACAGCAGTCCGAGGCGGCGTCGGCTGTCCAGGAGGCCAAGTTTGTCGAGCTCTCGCTTAAGCTCGACGCCATCCTCGCAGCCGTCTCGCACCAAGCCCAGGTGACCGAGGCCGTCCACATGGCCACCGTCGAGGCCCCGGCGCCCGACGCGCCGCACGACGCGCCCTTCACCGTACTCGCCTGAGGACGCCGCTAGACATATCTCTGCGTTGCTCGATCTGCTCACTCGCAAATTCCCCCTGCGGGCTGCCTTCCGATATCACGACCGTCTTCTTAGCCTCTTCCTAATTCTCCCCGCACACACGCTTCCATTCCGCACTCGTTCGCACTCGCAAAACTAACCATTGTATCACGATATCTCTCGCATCCCCACACCATGTCTTTTTTTGATCCGCATTTCGCCTTGTCAGCAGCCGTTGTCGACGCGGGCGAAAGGAAGTGCCGCTCTTCGGGTCGGATCTCAGGGAGCCCATTGAAAGTGCAGGCTCTCTGCGGATGCTCTCCAATGCATCGCATGCAACCTTCGGTCTCTCTCTCTCTCTCTTTTCAACTCCTCGCTATGCAAAGCGACGATCAGCAGGACGGTCGTGGCCAGGAGCAGGTCGACGAGTCAGGTCGGCTGCGCGGCCGCGCGCGCACGCCTTCAGGCGGGTCGGTCGGGGCGGCTCGTCATGCAACCAGCCCCAGCTCCTCCTCGCCAACCTCATCCTTGCTGCCTCAAACCCCTTTGCAGCATCTCCTCCTTGTCCTCTCTGATCGATCTCCCCCAGCCTAGCATGTCCGACCAGAACGAGCTTTCTGCCTCTGCCACCCAGGTCGGCGAGGCCCTCGCCGCCGCGCACGAGCCGGTCTCCGCGCCGGTCGGCTCGACGATCGACGACGCCCCCGTCGTCGAGGACCCTGTCGTCCCTGAGCGCGAGGAGGCTCAGACTGACCAGGCAGCTGAGGCCAAAACCTCCTCGACGTCGGGCGAGGACGATGTCGAGCAGCTCGAGGACTCGGTCGTCATCGCCGAGGACGACGTGCTCGGAGTACGTGCCCTCCTTGCTCGCTCTTTTCGCGGATCGACACAGCCGGGTTGCCGCTTGCTCCGCCCAGCATGCGACCCGAGATCGCCGCCTTTGTCCTCGAAGCATGCTGACTCGAATCGTTCATCGCATGGTCCTCTGACAGTCCTCGCTCTTCAACGCCTTCTCGCTGCCGCCGGCCAAGATCACGCCGGCCAAGCCGACCGAGGCCGACATCCCCGTGAAGCCGACGGCGGCCTTGCCCGACAACTCATCGCCCCAGTCGTCCAACACGCTCGCGGTCGGTCCCGACGGCTCGCCTGCGGGCAACATCGAGTTTGAGAGCGTCGACTGGCGGCCCGAGTACGATGAGCGGCTCAAGCACTGGCGGCACGAGAACAAGGTGGCCTCGGCCAAGGCGCTCGCGAAGCGGACCGAGTGGGAGGCCATTCGCAAGCAGGAGGCGGCCGAGGCGAAGGCGGCGGCTGCCAAGGCGGCCAAGGTCGACGTCAAGACGGTCGTCGAGGTCGAGGCTGAGGCCAAGGCCGGATCGTCGGCCGTAGGCAGCGGCGTCGCGAAGGAGCTCGGGCTCGAGCCGGTCGAGGTCCCCGCCGCCAAGGAGGGCGACGACGAGGCCCGCTGGAAGCGGGTTGGCGAGGCATGGAAGCACGCTGGCGAGCCCAAGCCGACGACCGAGGCCGATGTCAAGATCATCGGCGGCAACAAGGTCGAGGTACGCAGTCGTCCTTCGGATAAGGCGGAGGACGAGCGACGAGGCTGACAGGCCGCTTGCCTGCCTCCCAGACGGTCGACCCTTCGATCGCCGCCGACCCCGCGCCCGAGTCGACGTCCTTTGCCGAGTCGGCCGAGCCATCGAGCTCGACCGAGCGCGCGTCGTCGTCGGCTCCAGCTGAGCCCGAGCCGTCGAGCTCGACCAACGAGGAGAAGAAGGCCGTGCCGACCGACATTGCCAAGTCGGCGCCGGCCGACCTGCCGATCGAGACGTACCTGATGGGGTCGTCGTCGCTCAACCCGCCGTCGCTCACGCTCGCGCTCTTCTCGTCCAAGTACCTGCCTCCCCGGCGGCGGATCCTGCTCGGTCTCGCATGCCTCGGCGTCAACGTCCTGCTGCCGTTCATCGGAGGCATGAGTGCGTCCTGCCCCTCCAGCGCTCAGGGCCTGTTGCCAGTCTGACCTCCCCCCCCTCTTCCCTCTCAGTGGCCGGTTTCGGTGAGCTCGCCGCCAAGGGTATCCAGACGCTCGTTCGGGAGACGTTCTTCCTCCCTCGATCGTTTGGCACGTCAGGCGTCGGCCTCAGCTCGGCCCCGGAGCGCAAGAATGAGACGGCGCTGCACTCAGCCGAGCGGACGGCGGCGACTGTCAACCCGCTGCGGTCGGCGTTCCCTTAGAGGCGGCGCGAGAGACGGCTGTACAAAAAAAGATCTTTTGGATGTGCAGAAGCCTGGGTGTATGGAGGGGCGGTCATTCGGCAAGGTGGTCCGGCGGCCAGGAGAGTTCCCTCAGCGACTTAAGGCTTTTAGACTGTCTCACTATCCGCCGAGCCGCCTGCCTCGTCCCCTGAGAATCGCTTTGCCAGCCGTGCTAAGGCATGCTGTCATGACCATCACTCCCCTCGCTCACCTTCGCCTCGTCTCCTTGCTCGCCCTGCCACAGAAAGATGGACAAGCTGGCGCGCATCAAGCGCCCGCTCGTCGCGCTCGGCCTCGCCGCCTTGCTGCTCGTCGCGCTGAGCTTGGTCGGCCCGACGGCTTCGCCCGCTTCGTTGCGGACCCCGACCTCGACCGACCCTCGACTGCCATCCCCGGCAGATGCTGGCCTCGTAGAACCAGGACATCCGAGCTGGAGCAGCTCACCGGCGCCAGCACCGCTGGCGGTCCGGCCGCCTATCAAGATCGACCGCTCCGGTCTGCGCTGCGCGATCCAGGTGCGCCGCCGGTCGCCAGCGGAGCGAGCACGGCCAAGGGCACCCGTCGATTTTGACCTGACCTCACTGCGCTGTTCCCCTGTCGCCGCAGGACAACGAGTACTATCACGAGGAAGTCTGGGGTGCTGCCATCTATTCGCTCGCTCAATGGGGCTGCGATCTATCCTTGTTCCGTGCGTCTGCCGGCGGTCGCATCTCGTCTGCCCTGCACGTCGCCCCCCCCCCCACCCCCGGAGCCGACGGCTGAAGCGCGCTCTTGCACGACTCGCCCGCAGACCTGCCTTACCATGCCAACTTCGAGACGGTGACGGCGCCGCTCTGGGACAACCCCAAGGGCCGCACGGTCGACTGGCCTGGCGGCATCATCGGCCCGCTCGAGCGCGGCGAGGTCGACCTCCTGTTCATCACCTCGGGTGACGACGGCTGGATCAATGAGTCGGTCCTCAAGGCGATGATCGGAGCCCGTCGAACGCAGATCGTCATGATCATGCACCAGATGTGTGTCTGTCCCACGAGCCTCGGGCGCTCCCTGCGGCGACTGACGACTCTCCCTCCAGTGAGAACTTCGGGCCGGAGCGCCAAACCCTCGTCGAGATCGCTCGGCAAGGCCGACTGACGTTTGCCGGCCTTGGAGAGTCGACCGCGACCCTCATGAACCACAAGGTGTCGGAGTGGGCGATGGAGGACGCCGAGCTCGCCTGGGACCGCGTCCCAGTCGAGATCTTCGTGCCGGTGCGTGTTGGGCCTCGCAAGGTCTAGCGCTGCTATTCCGCTTGCTGACGATCAAGTCTGTTGCAGATCTTTCCCCTTCACTTTGAGCCTCCCTCAAAGACCCGCAAGGTGCCCAGTCGGGTCGTCATCCAGGGCAAGATTGCGCACGGCAGGCGCGACTACGACAAGATCATCAAAGAACTGTACCCGCTGATAACGAGTGCGTAAGACGACTGGAGGCGTCAGTCACTCCCTTCCTGACACGATGCCTGCCTCACTCGATCAGCCGACCCCGCTGCCTGGGGCTATGCTCCTTCGAACGACTTGACCGGCAGCTCGTCCAAGCCGCTCGTGGCCATCGAGGGCCATCCGGACGTCTTCACGCTTCACCTGCTCGGGCAGATGGAGATGGCGCTCGACATCCCCGACGAGCTCCGCAACATCGTCCAGATCCACAGCGACGTCTCGTACGACGACTTCTACCGGATCCTCGCTTCGATGGACCTCCTGCTGCCGGCGTTTGCGAGCCTGCACTACTTGCGCGACAAGACGTCCTCCTCCATCCCCGCCGCCGTCCTCAGCCGGGTGCCCATCCTCGGCTCGGCGCTCACCGTTAAGGTCTACGAGTTCCTCCGTCCTCCGGCAATCGTGCCGTACCCGGCCGGCCTGAGTGAGGTCGAGAGCATCAAGCTCCTTCGCGAGGGCAAGGACCTGTGGGATGTCGAGCAGGATCTCTGTGCGACCAGACCCGCTCCTCTCGGCAGACTGGCGAGCGTGATCGCTGACCCATCCGCTTCCTTCTTTCCTTCCATCGCTCAGACGTCCCGCTCGACCGCGTCCGCCAGGGCGAGGTCTGGGACGACTCGTCGGTCCCGCTCGATTCTGCCTGGGAAGCCTACCATCGGAGCTTGTACGCCGCCAACGAGCAGATCTGGGAGCGTACGGCGGCTCGGATGGAGGCCCAGCGACGGTGGATCGATCGTCTCGAGGACTAGTAGCCTAGCTGCCTCTCAGATATTCTAATGCGCGACAGCTCATCACCTTTTGACTTCGAAGGCCGGGTTGTCCCTTGGCCGTGGGGTATGCATGCACTGTTCGTCGTCGTCATCGTCCGTCCGGCTGGGTCGGCCGCCCGTCGCGACCAAACACCTTTCTTCGCCTCCGAAGGCTGAGCGACCGTCCGTCGTCACTTGCCACGACGCCTATCACTCGCCAGCCTTAGCCCAGCCTCATCCTTCCCGACCAGATCCTTCTTAGCCATCGAAGGAGAGGGCAGCCAGCTCCTGGCAGCCCCTTCCGGGCGCCGTCGGCCTGCTCGAGAGCGCCGCGGCGAAAGGGATGACCAGCCATGAGGCGGCGGCGGCGGCCTCCGAGACTTTGGTTGCGCCCCCGACACAATGACACCGTTTCGTCTCCACAGCGATGCCCTCCCGGCGGGGGCGGGGGGTGGCGCCGCCGTCGTCGTCCTGCTGGTCCAGCGCGGCCCGCTCACCGAGACGGGTTGCCTCCGGCATCGAGATTCTCATGCTGCCCCATTCACGGGAGTCGGTGCTGGGCTAACGACCTCGACGACCATCCCTCTGCGCTCTCGTGCGTTGCCCTCTTCCCTTCTCCTCGATACGCCTCGGTCTTCGCTCGCAACCATGTCGTCAGTAGCGTTCGAGCTGCGACGCCGCCGAGAGCAGAGCCGTGTCTGACGTCCCTCCCTCCGCAGCGGCATCCCTCCTGCTCCCACACCTCCTCGTCGGGCGTCCCTGTCGACGACGCTGGGTCCCAACGACCCCGCCCAGCACGCCGCCCAGGACGTCGAGAAGAACGCTAACGGCGTTCATGGCAACAGCTCGCACCACCACAGCCACCACCCCCACCTACACAAGATGAAGCACCTGATGCACAAGCCGGGCATGACGAGTCTCGAGGACGGCAGCCCTGAGCCGCCTTTCTGGGAGCGCTACGTCAGCCGGACCGTCAAGAACAACCTCGTCGCCGCCCTGAGCGAGTTCGTCGGGACGACCATGTTCCTGCTCATCGCCTTCGGCGGAACGGTATGTCCGCCCACACTCTTCTGCCACACCGGCTCGCTCGCAAACAGATATGTTCTGCTAAGACTGACACGAACCGCCTCGCTCAGAACGTCGCCAACATCCCCGACAGTGTGTTCTCGCCCAGACACTCTCTCGCCCGGACGTCGCACAATGGCGCTGACGGCCGCATTCTTGACTACCGACAGGCTCGGTCAATGCGACCGAAGGCGAGGCCATTAACACGAACGTCAACCCGTCGCAGCTGCTCTACATCTCGCTCTCCTTCGGCTTCTCGCTTACGGTCAACGCTTGGATCTTCTTCCGCGTCTCGGGCGGCCTCTTCAACCCGGCCGTATCGCTCGCTCTGGCGCTCGTCGGCGCTGTCACGCCCGGCCGCGCCTGCCTGCTCACTGCCGCTCAGATCTTGGGAGCCATCTGCGCGGCGGCACTGATCGAGGGCCTGCTTCCGGGACCGCTTCTGGTCAAGACGAGTCTCAACAACGGCATCAGTATCGTGCAGGGTGCGTTTGCGTCAAGAGATCAGCACACGACCGAGACGGGCGCTGAACCTTGACGGTTTTCTCCCTGGCAGGCCTCTTCCTCGAGATGTTCCTCACGGCGCTCCTCATGCTGGCCATCCTCTTCCTCGCCGCCGAGAAACACAAGGCGACGTTCCTCGCGCCGGTCGGCATCGGACTCGCCTTGTTCATGGCCGAGATGACGGGCGTCTACTATACCGGCGGCTCTCTTAACCCGGTGCGCCTTGCTCTTGTCGGCTCGGCGAGGCCATGCGTTGGTCAGCTGACGCTCACCCTCCTCTACTCACTTCTATAAGGCCCGGTCCTTTGGTCCGGACGTCATCTCGGGCTCCTTCCCGGGTTACCACTGGATCTACTGGCTTGGTCCCGCGATGGGCGCCGTTCTTGCCTCCGGGCTGTACAAGCTGCTGAAGCTTCTCGAGGTAAGTCACCTTGGCCGATTGACAGGACCATCGTACGCAACCGCCGACTGATGTCGTCTCTGTCGCCCCGCACAGTACGAAGACGTCGTTCCGGACCAGGACGCTGGCGCTGCCGCGGCCGAGACGCTATCGGACGAGGACGCCGAGCACCACGCCCAGAAAATCCACGCGGCCGAGCTGCTCACTCAAGCCCATCTTGCTCGTCAGTCGTCTAAATGACCGGATCCTGTCGGAGGCGCTGGCTGACACTCCGTCTCTCTCGGCCCTCGCGACGTCCTCTCTGTCAGACCACCACACCGTCATCGAGCGTGTCGGCGGCCAGGAGGAGACGCCCCAGCTGACGACCGAGAATGTCAACGCCGCCCGCATCGGTGAGCTCTCGGCCAAGCTCGACGCCGTCCTGTCGGCCGTCTCGGCAATCAATTCGCGCGAGCGCGAGGCGTACCAGTCGTCGCTCCGGCAGCGAGTCATGTCGCGCGGAGACGCTCGGGGTGGACTCTAGACGAGTTCAGACCTCGAGGCTGGGGTCCCTCTCCGTCGCTGTCCTTGCATGCCTCGCGATCGCCTCTGATCTGCTCCTTCCGGCCCTGATCGGAAGGCCTCCCGCATCTCCTATGATTGCCTCTCCTATATGTAGCCAAACTCTAGGCCTGCCTGGCCGTCTCTCTAATGATCGTTTTCGTCGTCCGACGGACGCTAGCATCGGTCTGTACACTGGTCTGCTGCGCGGCTGGGCTGCCTCGCGAGTTCGAAGCCCGACCGCGAGCCCGCGGGCAGGAGCGAGATGAGCCCTTGGCCCTCGCCTCGCTACTCTCCTCCCTCCGGTCACCCTTCACTCTCCTCGCGGTCTTTCTCTCTGGCTGCCCTCGCTCTTGACCGACCAGCCATCGCTTTCTGAAGGACGCCGACTTGCAAGCGACTTCCCATCGCTCGTCGTCGCTCGCTTTCCGACCGCCGCTGCAGGCCCGCCTCGACCTTCCGCATCCGACCAAGCCGACCCGTCGACCCCGTCCCCGCCCCCTCCGGCCTCTCCGGACCACTGCTCTTGCGACTTCGATGGCCATCTTCTCGTCCTTGACCTCGCTCTTCTCCGGCCAGTCGTCCTCTTCGAGCGTTTCGACCGACGAGCCGACGCTGGCCCAGGCGGCCCACAACCGATCCAAGTCAAAGGGCAAGATGGCACTCAGCCGGCAGGACTCGGACGTCTACAAGAGTGCGTCGCAGGCCCACATCGCTCTCGTACTCTGCGAAGTCGGCCGAAGACTGACTGCAGCTGCTCTCGCTCCGCTCGCAGAGGCCCGTCCGTACAGCCAGCCGCTCGCCGACGACTTCTCCTCGCGCGTCAGCCTGCAGGTGAACGGCGGAGGAGGCCCGGGAGGCCTCGTGAGCGGTGACATCAGTCGGCCCGGCAGCCCGGCAGCCCCGGGCAGCGCCTTCCTTGGCTCGGTGCGTCTGCTCGCGACTCTCTCGCCTTACTAGCTAGGGCACATTGTCAAGGTCTAGCAGGTCTTGCGTCGGCATCGCGCCTGCAGGAGGCAGGGGACCCAGCGGCGCGCGGGCTTGCCTGGCCAAACGGAGCCATTCTGAGAAGGCTCGGCGCGCGTCGACGGGCTCGGTAGGCCAACCGCTCGAAGCGGTAGCGCCAGAGGACACGGACTTGCAGCTCTGCTCGAATGCGCAGAAGCAGGCGTCCAGACGTCCGACTGGTCGTCACGCTCGAGGGTCGGCGTCCTGCTGCAGGCTCCCGCTGGGCACGGCGGATGGCCCCGCACCGGCGAAAACGCCGACCTGCGGCAGTCGACACTTGTCACCCCTTCCCACGTCGCGGACATCGGCCGCAGCATTCGACGCTGACCTGCGAGCGGCTTGCTCTTAATCCTTGCAGGGTCGCTCACCGACGCCTCCCCCTCAGAACGGCGGGTTCTCGTACCCGCCCCGGGCGCCGGCAGCCTACTCGCATCTCGCCGGCACGTCCAACTCGCCCGCGCTCCAGTCGGGCTCGCCGACCACCTACCGACCCTCGGCACCGCACCCTCATGCCGCCTACCCGCCGCTGCGGACGACGTGGTCGCGCTTGCGAGCATTCCTCGCGTCGACGTACCCCGACCTCGAGGATTCGCTCAACCTGCCTGCGCCGGTCGAGGTCATCAACGAGCTCGAGCTCCGGCTCAACATGCCGCTGCCGTCGTCGGTGCGCGAGAGCTACCTCTGCACCGACGGCCAGGACATGGACGGCGGCCTCACCGAGGGCCTCTTCTTTGGACTCTCGCTCCTCCCGCTCGAGGACGTCCTGAGCGAGTGGACTTTCTGGCGGAAGGTCGAGTCCGACCCGGCGACGGGCGGCAACCCGCGGCTCAACGCGACGATGGGCTCCTACCCGCAGCGCTTCATCAAGAAGCGCTATGCCTCGCGCGGGTGGCTCCCGCTCATCTCGGACCGCGCCGGCAACTACATCGGCGTCGACCTCGACCCGGGACCCCGAGGCGAGTGGGGCCAGGTCATCATCTGGGGCCGCGACTTTGACAACAAGTGTGTTCTCTGGCGCGGCGAGGGCGAGGGTGGCTGGGGACGCTGGCTCGACGGCTGGGTCACCGACCTCGAGAACGGCGAGGGCTGGGAGCTCGAGGACGCCAACGGCAATGACAGCGCTGTGAGTTCAAGAAGCCCTCCCACCGTAGCCAAACGGCGACGCTCGCGCTGACCTCCTGATCGGGCGACCCAGGGCTCCGAGGACGAGGTCGGCTACTCGTCGTACTTCCACGACCCGACCTCGGGCCGGTCTGGAGCCGACGTCTTCGGCGACGGTGCCGGAGGCCTCCGCATGGCGGGCGAGTATCGCGGCTGGCCAGTACTCGAGGCGATCTGGGACAAGAGCGTCCGTCAATGGGACGCGGCCGGTCTGCTCAAGGTCAAAGCGGGCGAAGAGGACGACTTTGGACTCGACCAAGCCGATGACGCCGCCGCCGGCCTCGGCCTCGGCGTCGGCGAGGTCGGCAAGAAGGGCGGCCTCGTCGAGGTCGGCGACGCGGCCGAGGAAGGTGGCTTCATCGGCGAGGCTGACGAGAAGGGCAAGCGCCTCCTCGTTTCGACGATGCCGAGCACCAACACCGGCATCTATCCCGCGGAGGAGCCAGCCGACGACAAGCTCGTTTCGCCACCATCGGCGTCGTCGTCGTCTGCCACTGCCGCGCCGCTTCTGACGTCGGCCGCCAATCGCGTTGCCAACCAGCACGCCCGGACCGCCTCCAACGCGCCAGAGCCGTTCGATCTCCCCACGCGGACTGATGTGATCGCGGCCGAGGCCGTTGCCGCCGCCGAGGGCAAGAACTTGCGCGGCGGCTGGGTGATGAGCAACCTGCTGCCGGAGCGGTCCGAGCCAGGAGCCACGACGCCGGCGGTCGCAGTCGGAGCCGAGTACCGCGATGTTGACCTCGAGGCCGGCCCGAGTGCTGCCTTCCAGGACGAGCAGCCGGCCGGGTCGGGCACGCTTTCGCCCATGGGCTCTGGCCCGGGCGTCCTTGGCTTCTTCGGCCGCCGGCCCTCGGCCGAGAACACGAACGAGCTCCCGCACCCCATGTCGCTCCCGCCGACGCCCCCGTCGGGCGGCACCTTCTCCCCGCCGCTCCCGACCTCCTCGCCCGTCTACGCAGACGGCCCGCCCCCGGCGCGAGCAAAGTCGCCGCTCGCAGTCGCGAGCGAGCAAGTTTCGCTCGGACAGGCCGTCATCCTCCCCGCCGCCGACGCGAGCCCCGCCGCCGCAGCGCTCGCAGCTCAGGCGACCGACGCTTCGGTGCGCGCCCCGTCGAGGCAGCCCGTCGACGGCCACGACAGCGACAGCGAGCGCGGTAGCGACGACGACGGCGACGGAGGCATGCAGGACGTCAGCCTGGGTGGGACCGCGACCGACGGCAAGGCGGCCTGAGGGCGGACGAACACCAAGCTCAGTGAGCGCTCGCTCGCCATCTTGCTCCTCGCGCTGGCGACATATTCGCTGACCGTGATCCCTGCTCCCAGATCATCCCTACTGTCTCCCCCCCAATTGGAACTACATCGCCTCTCGCTGCTTTCCTCGCACTCCTTCGCCTCGCTCTGCCCTTCCCCTTGTCGGCCCCTGCACATGTACCACCCTCGGACTGCCCGCTGCTTGCTTGCTTTCCTCACTCTGCTCGATCTCTCCTTGATACCCCCACCCGGTCCTGCCACTTCGCCATCGCGTCTGAAGTATGACCCTGAGCACTGCGGTCTCGGCGGCGTGCGTCAGCAGCGAGTCGTTGACAGGCGATTAAGGGCGCGGGCCGGGGTCGCTGCGCCGCCCGCCCGAGCTCGCCCTTCACTTCCCTCCCGCAGCTCGTCATTCATCATCGACCCCCCCCTTCGTCGCCGAGCTCGTCCGTCACTGGACACACGTCAGACTCCCTCGGCATCTCGACGCCCAGCCATATTCGCCCTCCCTTTCCTCATGTCGCAGCCGACCGCCGTCGACTCGCTCATCTCACACGGGCTCGCGTTCGCCAAGGACACGCTCAACCCGAGCGCGCTCTCGACGATCCTCCGCCAGCCGTCGTCTGGCTCGGCGACGGCCCTGTCGGACGCGCCCCGGCTCGTCTTCCTCCTGCCCCTGTTGGCATCGACGGCTCAGCTCCAGCTCTCGCTCGGCGAGTACCTCGCCCTCCGGCCGTTCGTCCAAGAGTTCCGCCGGAGCGAGATCCCCGATCGCGCACTCCAGAGCTGGTGGACCGGCTACTGGCTCTCGGGCCTGGGCAATATCGTCTTTACCGGAGCGGGCGCCATCGGGACCGGCCTCTGGGCCGCCTCGAGATGCGCCCAGCACGGGCCGGGTGCGGGCGGCGCAAAGTGGGCGTACCGGCTCGGGGCCGGCTTCGCGCTCGGCCACTTCGCCTTCGGGCAGTCGTCAGTCTAATCCATCCTCGTCCACCTACCACTCTGGCGGCTTTCGACTGCCTTCCACTCTCGACGCTAATCCCTGCAAGCTCGACACGTCCTGCTCCAGTGTCAGCAAGATCATCCGCCTGCTCGTATACGGCCCGCCCAAGGACACGCGCCGGCACTCGAACGCGTGGCTCAAGCTGCATGCCCTGCGGACGCTCACGACCGACCTCCCAGCCTTCCTCTGCTTCCTCCTTGCCGCTTGCGCCTAAGCTCTCCATGACTTCTACTTATTCTCCTTCTCCAGGGACAAGGAAGAAGCGAGCAGCGACCGCGACTGCAACCTGGGCCGTCAGCGGTCCTGCCGAGTCGAGCTCGAGGCGGCGCGCAGCCACCGCAGCCCCGATGCTCTTCCGCAAGTGGTCCCTTATCCCTCCTCGCGCAACTTCTTTGGATCCAGCTCAGAGCGAGACGTGCTGGGGATAAGCTCGGCAATCACATCTATGCCATCGTGCGCTCAGCGCGCTGAGACGCTTGACCGACGCCGATGCGGATCCGCCGCAGAGACGGCTTCTGTGCGAGCCCCGTGCCGGCCGTAGCCCAGATGGGGGCATAGTGGCCTGCTACTCGTCCTTCTGAGAGGATGAGGACGTCCTCAACGGCGGAGTCGAGCTGGGGCGCTCTTGACGCTTGGCCACCTGACCGCGCCAACCGTGCAGCGCTGGGCTTCGGACGCTGACAAGGGCAGCGATGCCCACGCAGATGCGGTTCGAGCAGCACGAATCCATCGGGGTCGAGCTGCTTGATAAGACAAAGTACCTATCCGCCAGCCTCTGCGACCTGCTTGGCCTTCTTGAGCTTGCCCTCGAGCTCGAGGAAGGCCCGCATGGCCGGGTCGAGATCCTCGAGCGTCTCGTCCATCTCCTCGGCCGCCGCCTCGGCGACGACCGCATTGGCCGCCTGCTCTGCCTGAGCGGCGGCGGCGTTTCGCCGGGCGGCGCGCTCCTCGCGGGCAGCGAGCTTGCGGTGCATCTCGCGGACGGCACCCGGCCAGACGGTCTCGGGCGAGTCGGCCGCGAGGAGCGCTTTGCGCGCCGCTCGGAGGGCCGTGTTGTACTCCAGGAGGGCGTCGGCGTAGATGTCGTAGATGCAGATTGCGCAGCCCGACATGCAGCATTCTAGTAGCGAAGGTGATCCGAGCCAGGGTCAATGAGAAGCCCAGAGTGTTCAAGGGTCGTACACCCGCAACGAGGCGCGCGCGCACCTTCGTCACCGGGTCGCTCTGGCTTGGCCGGCACCTCGACTCCCGCGACGGTCATTGGTCCCGCGCCAGCTGGCGGGGCTGCGGGTGTTAAGACGTCCTCGAGCATGACCATCGGCCGCTGAGGCGGACTAGGCGGGAGGAGCGAGGGCGTCGGGTCGCCGTTCTTCGTCCCGGCTGCTGCCGGCGCGCCGGTCTCCCCGCCGAAGAGCGTCGTCAAGGGCACGTCAGACGTGCTCTTGATCGGCGCGGCGCCTGGCGCATAGCGAGCGAGGACGTTGCGACTCGCGGCCGAGCGCGCGTCGAGCAGGCTGGGGTGCGTCGCGAGCGATCTCCTGGCCCATGGCGGCGGCGTTGTCGGGCGGCGGCGGCTCAGGCTCAGCAGCAGCTGCAAGGGGAGCCTCGTCGGCGGCCGCATTGGTCGGGCCCGAGACTATTGAGGAGCGAGCTGCTGCTTTGCTTGTTTCGCGCTGTCCTGTCTTCGCGCACCCGCTTGCCTGGGAGCACCGGGGGTAGGCTGGTTCCGGAGAGAAGGGGACAGGCGAGGGGAGCGCCGCCGCTGCTGAGGGCTCGTCGGAGGCGGCGCGGCGGCGGTCTCGGGTGAGGGCTGCGCTTCGATCGCCCCTCTGGACACGGCCGCCCTCCCCTCCGACGGTCCCTCCGACGGCCGCCTGGACCTGCCCCGCCCCGCCCAGACTGCTGCTGGCCGTCCCTCACAGGTGAGAATGTCGCTATGCTGCTCCCAGTCTTGCGGGCCTTGCGGCAAATAGAGTAGCAGAGACACCGTCTGAGAAGGGCGAGGTTCGCATCCCTCAAAGGCAGGACGCCCGCCATGCCCTCCGCCGCCCTTCTTCCACATCTCCAGTCGTCCACCTCGTCCGCCGGCCCTCCTACCGCCCGCCCGTCGAACTCCAGCCCTTTGTCAGCCTTCAGATCACTCGCAGCCGACCTCGGCCGCTGCCTCCCCCTCGGACTAGCTTGACGACAACCCAACGCACCTCCTTCGCCCGCTGGCCCACTACCCCTCGCGGTCTCTTCCTCCCTCGTCGCCATGTCGACCTCTCCCCTCCTCGGCTCGCGCTCGAGCTCAGTCTCATCCTCGCCTCGCACGTCGCGCGACCTTGAGAAGGCCTCGCTGCCGCATCCGCTGCCGCTCGCCAACCCGCCATCGACCCGGCCGTCACGGCTCGTCCTCCGGAGGGCGCTCTGTGCCCTTGCCGCCGTCGGCCTCGTTCTCCTTGGCCTGTCAAGACTCCAGATCGACGTCAACTTCTACAGCATCAACATCTTTCCGCCAGCTCGGAGGGTCATCACGACGCCGCCTGTCCCTCAGGTCGTCGTCCGGGAGTCGGCGCCTAGGTCCGTCTCGGTCGCGGTGAAGCCCCGTTGGGTAGCATCGTCGCTGACAGGCTTCGTCCCTCTCTTAGCGCCCGGATCCAGGACAGCCTCGTCGAAGGCGTCAAGTATGCGGCCACGGCTGTTGGAGCCGGTTTCAACAATCAGCTCATCGGCTACATCATGCTGCTTCAGTACGCGCGGGAGGCCGGCCGCGTCCCCATTCTCGGCGACTTCATCACCGCGTCAAACCCCAACATTGAGACGGACCGGCCGATCGCTTCACATCTCTCCTTTGTGCGTGCCTCGCGCCGTCGTTGCATGCCCTTGCAGCCCCGAGCTGACCTCATCGTCTCCCTCTCGCGCCTACAGGAGACTGTCTTTGACCTCTCGGCCTTCACCGCTGCGACGAGCCAGGCGGTGACAACCTTTGGCGCGCTCAAGCTTCCCTCGTCCGCGTCGGAAACCCTCCAGTGTTTCGCGACCAGCCACCGGCACGATCAGCAGCCTTTGAACGGAGTGACGCCCGCTCAGTCATGGGGTATCCCCTGGTCGACGGCCGAAGGCGTCGACATGGACGTCTGGGACGCCCCTGCGTCGGTCAACCTCAAGTGGGGCGCCGAACTTGACATTGGTGCCTTGGTGTCATTCAGCGAGGATCCCGTCCGGTGGGAGATGGCTGTCAGCCAGGCCGAGGACGTCCGCGAGACGGCCGAGACGCGCGGCGAGGTGGCGAAGAGGCAGTCGGCCGCCTTGCCCGAGCAGCAGCTCGCCTGCTTCTCTGACGTGAGTCTCTGTTCGCGTGGTGCGGCTTTCCTCGACCCCACTGGCTGACATTTCTCGCCTCGCTTCAGCTGTACTGGGCTGTCGACACCGACAATGTCTTTGACGAGCGCTGGCGGGAGTGGCCCGCCTGGGAGGCCGTTGGCAAGCACCTTCGCTTCGCGCCCGCTCTCGAGCGACTCGCCGGCGAGTACCTCCGCAAGGTTCTCGGCACGCGGCCCCGCAACTTCATCGCTATCCGTGCGTCTCTGGCTGCCAGCGTTCTTATCTGCCAGTGTCGTTGCTGACTCTCCTGCTCCGCAATTGAGCAGACGCCCGGCATGGCGACTTTGGCTGCCCGTCGCGCGGCGCGTCGGAGCCCGCGTCGACGCTCAGCGGCGCCTCTTGCTACCGCTCGCCCTCGTCCTATCTGCCGACGGTCAAGACTATCCGAAACCGGCTCGCGCGCGAGCAGGGCGTCCAGGTCTCGGCCAAGTCGGTCGTCGTCTTCTCGGACGAGACGGACGAGCGCTGGTGGGACGAGGTGGCCGACATGGGCTGGAAGCGCATCAACCATGTCGAGCTCGGCACCGAGCGCCGCTTCGACAACTGGTACCCGACTCTCATTGGTGCGTGCGCTCGCTCTCGCATGTCCTTCAATCCTCCTTCGCTGACCGCTCGCCCTCTCGATATCCCCATCAGACATGGTCCTCATGAGCCAGGCCAAGGGCTTCATCGGCACCCTCGACTCGACCTACTCGCTCCTCGCCGCCCGACGCGTCGTCGACTGGCAGCAGGGCGTCGTCACGCTCGAGGAGCGCTGAGGCGGCAGGCCGCCCTCAACCGTCCCTTGTTCACTCGTTGTACTCTCGCTCGCACCCCTTCATAGAGCCCCCCCTTGCTGTATCGCCATGCACGCTGCCACAAGCATCCTCCGCAGGCCGCTATCAGCTGCTGACCGAAGCAAGGAATCTAGAGCGCTTGAGGCGATCGAGGGCCAGTTCCCAGCCTCGAAAGCATCGGCCGCCGTACAAATACTAAAAAAGCCCCGTTCCCTCGCTCTGAAGCCGGACCCGCCGGCTCTGACCTCAGCACCCTGCCTGACAACGACCAGCGTGCTGTCTCATACGGCAGCTGGCGGGCCTTCCTGCTGACGGCCTCAACGGCCTGGCTTATATGCTGACCTGAGCACATGCTGACTTTGACAGGAGGGCGCGTTAAGTGGTTAGTCGAGCTGGTGGGACGCGGCTCGCGAAAGGGTTCAAGAAGGCCAGTAGGCGAGTCCGTCTCTTCCCGGCCCAAACCGACCTCCAGTCACTTGTCCCACACCCGCTCTACAGCAAACGCCTCTCGCAATCGCCTCTACAGCAACGCCTCTCACATTCGCTATGCCCTCCGAGCTCCGCAACATCCTCATCATCGGCGCCTCGTCGGCCGGCGCCCCACTTGCCCGGGCGCTCGAGAAGAAGCTGCCGCCCTCGCACCGGATCGTCCTGGTCGATGCTCAGGTGAGACGGGAGCCAGCGCGGACCCCACCCCCCCTTCCTCTTTTCGTGCGCGCGATCTGACACATGTTCCTTACGCAGGCCTTCTCGTACTACCCGATCGCCGCCCTACGCGCGAGCGTCGTCCCCGGCTGGTGCGCCTTCTCATCACCTACAATCAGTCTCGTGCGGGCGACTGACCCGCGATCCTGTGTCCACGTAGGGAGGACAAAGTCTTCGCCGAGCTCTCATCGTTCTTCCCTTCAGGCTCGCGGCACGTGATCCTCCCTAGCACGCGCGTCGTCCAGCTCGGCGAAGGCTTTGTGCAAGTCGACCGCGACAACTTTGACAAGGGCTTCAGCACGACCATTCCCTTCGACGTAAGTCTCGCCTGTCTCACCCTCACTGTTCCCTCGTCGGAACGCAGTGCTCACTTCTTATCTCTGACATTCCAGATCTGCGTGATTGCTACCGGCTCTACTTACGGCGCACCGATGCGCATGATCGCCGACTCGACTCAGGCTGCAAAGGAGTCTCTACGGGGCTTGCAGCGCAAAATTAAGGACGCTCAGCGCATCGTCCTCGTCGGCGGCGGAACGGTCGGCATCGAGTTTGCCGGAGAGATCCTGGATCGGTGTGTCGTCTCCCCTGGCCGCAATCATGTCCTCCGACCCTCGTCTGACTCATGGCCCCATTTGCCTGTGGCTCAGCTACCCCAAGAAGCAGGTCACCGTGGTCCAGTCCAGCAAGCGTTTGCTGAGTGACCCGTGGCCGACCAAGCTGTCGGACCGGCTCGAGTCTGATTTGAAGAAAATGGGCGCCAACATCATCTTTGGCCAGCGCGTCGCCTCCGAGTCGCTCAGCCAGCAGAGCGGCATCGTCACCCTCGCCGACGGCCGGACGCTCGAGGCCGACCTCATCTTCCCGACCGCCGGCACGACGCCCAATTCGCAGCTCGTTGCCGCTCAAGCACCGACCGCGCTCAATGCGCGCGGCTACGTTAAGGTCGACGACTACCTCAGGGTGTGTACGCGTTCTCTTTCTTGGGCTTTGTGCTCGAGCAGCCCAATTGACCCTCTCTGATCTTTTGCAGGTCGCTTCGAACGAGGGTCCCTTCGCGTCGTCGTCAAAGTTTCCCTACTTTGCCGCAGGTGACGTCGCCGACAGTCCTGGCGGCGCGACCTACGTCTCAGCCGGCAACGACGCCGCTGCCCTCGCCAAGAACATCCTCAGCCTGGTCAGCGGCAACAAGGCCCTCACAAAGGTGTCGGCTCCGATGAACGCGCTCCTCGTCCCGGTCGGCAGCAAGAAGGGCCGCGGGCAGATGCCGATGGTCGGCCTCGTCGGCCCGTGGATGTCGCGCCTCATCAAGGGCAAGACGCTCTTCGTCCCTCAGTGGCAGGCAACCTATGCCTGACACCTCGCTTCACCCCATGAGCCTCGCTTATTCTTGCCTGCTTCTGCCGTATGTTCCCTAGTCATCCTCTCACGTTCTTAATCGCATGACCATTCCTTCGACTCGCTTCGTGACACTGACGTACATTGGCCACGGCTCGGTGAGCCGCGTGAGGGATAGTGTCGGAAGCAGCGGCACAGGATGATGGACGGGAAATCGTGACAGGTATCGAAGCGAAGAGGCGAGCCGGGCACAGGTCTGGTACGAGGGGTAGGGCAGTTTTACAGGAGGCCCTTCAATCATCGTCGCCCCCGCCCGACTCGTCGCCGCTCTCGTCGCAGCTCTCCTCCTCGATCAGCCGGCGGGCCTCGAGCGCACGCTCGAGGAAAGCTTGCTTGGCCCGCTCGTGCTCCTCGGCCATCTCGTCGGCCCGCCGCCGGAAGGCCTGCTGGATCCACGCCTGGACGTCAAGCTCCTCGTCGTCGAAAGGCTCGCAGAGGACGGCCGTCTCGACATCGAGATCGCCCTCCTCGTCGGCGAGGTCGAGGTCTGGCTCGTCATCGTCTGCTGCGGGCGGGACGATGGGCGTCGGCGCGACGACAGAAACCGAGCCGGTACGAGAAGAAGAAGCCTTGGCCGAGGCGGCCGAGGAGGGAAGAGGGGCTGGCTTAAGCGCCGACGCGACAGGTGCCGAAAAGACGTCGTCTTTCGGCTGGGCCGGCGGCGGTTCCGTGGCCGTGCTGGCGACTTGGCCGAATGAGGGTGCGGGGTGCTGATGCCGGTGGGGCATCTGCTGAGGGCTACGTGGCGAGACCAGGTTTGACCGTACTGGCAGACGCGAAGGCGTCCCGCCGTTGGGCGTGCTTGTCGAGGTGGATGCAGCGGTGGCTGGTGGCGACATCGGCCTAGGGCGCACCAACTGCGCTGGCGGTGGCGGGGATTGGACCGTCACTGGACGGCCCAGCGACGGAGGCCTGGCGGACGACGAGGATGAGGAGGGCTTTGCCGGCTTGATGGCCGACTTGATGAGCGTCGCCCCGGTCGACGACGAGGATGGGAGGGACGTCAGGGCTGACGAGCCCGAGGCCTCCCGCTCGTGGACTGCCTTGTTGTCGTGAAGAGTCGGCTGCTTTGATCACGAGCGCCATCTCGTCAGCGCGCGCAGGCAAGCTGGAAAGAGGAGCGACGGCTGACTCACAGCAGTCGACGGCGCCGATTGCTTGGCAGCCTTCTTCGGTTCCTCCTCTTCGACAAAACCGTCCTCCTCGGTCTCCGAGGCATCGACGACGGCTGCCGCCTTCTTGCCTCTTGCCTTCGCCTTCGGCTCCGCAAGAGCAGCAGACGCTGCCTTCACCTTCTTCTTGGCCGCCGGCTTCGGCTTCGGCGCCCTCTCCTGGTCGATGCTCGCGCCGGCCTCCGCGTTGAGGCCGTCATCGATGGCGCCCTCGTCACTGGCCTCGTCGCCGACAGGCGAAGGAGCCGCCCGGGGCGGCGCCGCCGTTTTGCCCTTTGCCGCCTTGGCCGGCTTGCGCGTCTTAGGCGCCGGCTCAGGACCCGGCGAGGCTGGTCGTCGGCTCTTCTCCTGGATGACCCCGTCCTCGCTGCCCTCGTCAGCGTCAGGGACCGACGATGGCTCTCGCTCTGGCGACGGCGGTAGCGGCTTCTCCTTCTTGGACGGAGCCGCAGCTGCAGACGATGCCTTGGCTGGCTTGGCCTTTGTCTTTGCCGTCGAAGCTGACGGAGCGGGTGTCGGCGCGGTCGTCGTCCGACTCCGACCGGTTCGACTCGCCGCCGCCGTCGTCGTCGTTGTGCTGGTCGCTGCCGAGGGCGCTTTCTTCAACGCGGAGAGTGATCGGGTCAGCAGCGGTCAGCGTTTCGTCTATCCGATGAGCGTGTATGAGGAAGGACGCACAGACTGGCGCGATGCCCGGGTTGGCTTGGGCGTCTTCGCGGCCGGCGGGCTCGGCATGTCGATCATCTCGAACGCGTCCTCATCGTCGTCTTCTCCGGTCTCCCCTCCAGCTGGCTCTAGCGAGGGCGCACGCTTCTTGCCCGTGGCCACCGCAGGTCGCTTGCCGCCCTTGGCTGCCGGCTTTGCAGCCGAGGTCGAAGCTACGGCTGGGCGAGCCGATGAGGAGGATGCTGCGACTGCGGCGAAGAAGGGGCACTTGGGCGTCCGCTTGAGGTGTTCTTGGCTGAATGAGATGAACAGGTAGAGCCATCGTGAGCGGAAGGGACGTGTAAGTCAAGGCGGATGCGCGAGAAGTCCAGCGATCTGGACGTACAACGGATCGTCTGACGGCTCCCAGCCGTCGAGGCCGAGCTCGCAGTAGAGGCAGGTCGCGAGGTCGGGCGCCTCGGCCGTCGGCGTGAAGACAAAGCCCGCCTTGGCCATCTGCGGAGCGAGGAACGTGTGATATCCACGGTCAGCTAAACGCGGGACGGAAGAGGGGAGGACGTGAGCGAGGCGGCACGTACAGCGGTCGACGTCGGCGTCCAGCCCTTGGCCTTGTCGTGCGGCCACCACTTTCCGAACGTCGCCCTGCGGGCTTTCTCCATCTCGGCCGGCCGGGTGCCGCCCTCGGCCTCGAGCGACCAGCGGACACCCTTGGTCTCGTCGTCGTCGTCGGCGCCGCCCTCGGCTCGGCGGCGGACCTCGACCTGGCAGCGGGTGCCGGCCCAGCCGCAGTCGCGGCCGTGGCCGACGTGCTCGACAAACGCATCGTCGGCCGGCTCCCAGCCGCCGAGCGACTTCTTGCATAGAAAGCACGTCACCTGGTCGGGCGACGACTTGGACGGCGTGAAGTACCAGCCAGCCCGGGCGAGTAGCGCCGGCGTCAGGGCCGGGAAGGTCGTTGGTGCGAGCGGCCACGCGCCGTGCGACGGCAGGCCGAAGCGGCGCGAGCGCGTCGGCGCGAACGACAGCAGCCGATTCGACTCGAGCTCCATGCCAGACATGAGCCGGCTTCGGCTTGAGGGTCTGGCTGATGGCTGGCTCTAGGAGGCGCTTGTCGAGGTCGAGATCAGTTGAGGGTTTGGCCGGCTGCGGGAGAGCGGTGCGCGGTGTCCTCGGGGTTGGTTGAGGACGCGCCGGAGAACAGCTGAGGCCGGTCGTCAACCGCTAGGAGCTCGGGACGCTGACCGGCTAGAGAGCGAGCGCTGGGTATGTGTACGGCGAGCGAGATGGACACTGAGAGGGCGCCAGACGGGAGGAGGAGAGCAGCGGCGGCGGGTGAGGGGTTGGCACAACAGGGGGAGGCCGGGTACGGGCACGGGCAGGGCGATGGTACCTTCCGAGAGAGCGAGAGCGTCGCGTCGGCCGGGCGGGGCGATTTCAGGCATGGCCCCCGAAGGGTAACCCCATCGGGGCAAACAAGACCTCCGGGCACGAGCCTCCGCCGCCTCTCAGCCTCATCACCCTTGCTCCTGACTTCTCGTCACCTCATCTCCCCCGTCTCGCTACTATGGCGCCCTCCAAGGACTCTCGCGCACTCCCGCCCAAAGAGGAGGCGCTCTTCCGTCAGGTCCTCGTGCGTCTTGCCTTGCGCTCCCAGCTGTCCTCCGCGCTCTCCGCCTCGCCGGACTCCGGGTCTCGATGAGCCTCGAGCTGACGCTTCCCCTCGCCCCTCTCTGTCCTGCGCCAGCAACAATATGAGGCCAAGAACTTCAAGAAGGTGCGAGCACTTCTCACACTTCCTTGATGGCGACTGGATCAGCGCCGCTCGTGTGCTCGCGCTCCAGATGGCTGACCACCTCGCCCGCCTCGCTCGGTCGGTCGCGTCCGACAGGCGATCAAGACGGCTGACCTGATCCTGAAGAAGTACCCGGGCAACGGCCGTGCGTCTCGCCGTTCTCTCTTCCTTTGTCGTGCCAGCGCAAAGGTAGCCGTCCCGATCCTGCTCCCTGACTGCCGCTCGCCGTCAACGCAGAGACGGTCTCGATGAAGGCGCTCGTCCTTTTCCATTCGCCTGCCAATCCGGAGCTCAAGGTGACGGTCGCCGACAACGAGCGCGACGGGCTCGCCCTCGCTAAGGAGGGTGTCCGCAAGGACGCCGAGAGTCAGCTCTGCTGGCACATCCTCGGCATGCTCCACCGGGCGAAGAAGGAGTACGCGCTCGCGGCCAAGAGCTTCAGCCAGGCGCTCAAGGCCGACCCTGTGCGGACACCTCCTTGATGCTCGGCAGTCGGCACCTCTCCCGTGTCCGTCGCTGACCACGGCTGCTTCTCGATCATGTGCCGGCCGCCCTCCAGCACTCGCAACAAATTCTCCGCGACAGCGCCCATATGGCGCTCCACCTGCGCCAGCACCAGACCCACCTCGCCAACCGGCTCGTCCTCTTCCAGCTCCGGCCCAACGAGCGCAAGTCGTGGCTCTCGCTCGCGCTCGCCTACGAGCTCGCGGGCGACCTCGCCAATGCCGAGCGCGTCCTCGGCGGGCTCGTCAGCGAGGTTCAGCGCGTGCCGAGCGAGGGCCAGGTCGAGGAGGGCGAGATCCGCGAATGGCGCGTGCGCGTCCTCTGCAAGGCCGGCCGTTGGAAGGAGGCACTCGAGGCGCTCGACGTCGGCGTCAGGGAGGATGAGATCGTCAACCGGGAGGAGGCTGGCGTCCTGCGAGGTCAGTCTAGCCGGTTCGGGGAGCAGAGTGGAGGGACCGCACCAGAGCGGCGTCGAACCGTCGTTGAGGGCTGACCTTTGCTTGCCGGTGCCCCTGCAGCTGAGATCCTGCGCAACCTCGGCCGCAAGGACGAGGCCGAGGACGCGTACCGGGCGCTGCTCGAGCGCAACTCGGACAACCAGCAGTTCTATATCGACTTCTTGCTCAATCGCGGGCTCGACATCCGTACGTTTTGCCTCGAAGCATGCGGCACACGAGTCTGCGAACTGACGATGCTTCGTCTCCTTTGATTGCAGGCAATCTGACCGACGAGAGCCGACCAAAGGTCCTGCGTGCGCTTGAGAACTTTGCTGGCCTCTATCCGCGCGCTGGCGCACCGGCCCGGCTCGCGCTGTCAATCGCCCAGGGTCAGTCTACCGAAAGGGAGAACCTCGTCCTTTCAGAGACTGACGTCCTCCCTGAATCCCTTCAGGCGACGACTTCAAGTCGCTCGTCCGGCAGTACGTCGGCAAGGGCCTCGAGCGTGGCGTGCCGTCCCTCTTTGCCGACTTGAAGGCGTACTACGGTGAGGAGGGCAAGCGCGCGGTTGTCGAGGGCGTCGTCGAGGAGCTCAAGTCCACGCTCGAGTCGACTGGTACGCTCGACGGCTCGAATGGTGCGTCGACTTGGCACGGACCGGTGCGGCGACCACGATGTCTAGCTCAGAACTGACGCCTCTACACACCGTTCCCTCTGGCAGACCACGCCCAGCCTCCGACGACGCTGCTCTGGACCTACTACTTCCTCTCGCTCCACTACTCGCACCCGTCGCCGGCCAACCCGACGCCAGACGCCGCCCGGGCGCTCGGCTACCTCGAGGCTGCGCTTGCGCACACGCCGACCCTACCCGAGCTCTACACGGCCCGCGCGCGCGTGCTCAAGCACTCTGGCGACGCGCTCGGTGCCGCCCGGGCGATGGACGACGCTCGCGCGCTCGACGGCCAGGACCGCTTCCTCAACTCGAAGAGCGGGAAGTATTGGCTCCGGGCGGGCGAGCCCGAGCGGGCGCAGGCGATCCTCGGCCTCTTCACCAAGAAGGATGCGCCGAGCCCTGCGGCCGACCTCGTCGACATGCAGTGCTTCTGGTTCGTGACCGAGGATGCCGCCTGCTGGGAGCAGAAGGGTCGGCTGGGCATGGCCCTGAAGCGCTACACGCAGCTGTTCAAGGCGCGGCCCACCCTTGAGATGGCAGCTCCTGTGCGGTCATGACGCTGACCCTCGCTACCTACCCACCCATCTCGTCCGCCGACACAGATGTTTGAGGACCTCGAAGACGACCAGTTTGACTTCCACGGCTACTGCATCCGCAAGTCGACGTTCAAGGCCTACCTGAACCTGCTCGATTTCGAGGACGACCTGCGTGCCCGGCCAACCTACGTCCGCGCCGCGCTTGCTGCGTCGGCCATCTACGTCCGGCTCGCCGACGACAGCTCGCTTGCTGGCCGGGCGGCCGGGCTTGAGAGCAGCTCTGGCGGTGTCTCGGCTGAGGAGGCCAAGAAGGCTGCCCAAAAGGCGAAAAAGGCTGCGCTTAAGCTCGCCGCCGACGCCGCCAAGAAGGTGGGCGCCGACAAGAAGGCGGCACCGGCAGCGGCCGCCGAGGCGCCGCCGCCGAAGGATGAGGACCCGGCCGGGCTCGAGCTGCTTAAGACGGCGTCGCCCCTCGACGAGGCGGCCAAGCTGCTCGCCCCGCTTGCGACGTCGCCCGGCGTCGCCGGCCGGATCGACGTCTGGCTGGCCAGCTACCGGGTCGCGATCCGCCGGGGCAAGTTCCTGCAGGCCGTCCAGGCCCTCAGCCGGGCGTCCGCGATCGACTCTGCCAACGCCGAGCTCCTCGTCGAGCTCGTCCACTTCAAACAGGCCGCGGAGGCTGCGAAGGACGTGCCCGAGCCGACGGCGGCGATCATCAGCTCGGCCCTCGAGACCCTCCTGCCGGCAGCGACCGACCTGCCGGCCTTCGTCAAGTCGGCACTGGCGGCCCGGCCGCAGTCGCCGGCTCACGTCCTGGCCGCCGCCCGCGCCCTCATGCTCGTCTCGCCAGAGTCCCTGCAAAACGACGTCGAGCCGCTGCTGTTTACGCTGCTCGACCCTTCGGCCGTCCCGACGACGTCGGTCGGCACGGCGCTCGACGCCCTGCGGTTGCTCGAGGACGCCGGCAGCAGCCGCGTCGGCGAGTTCCGGGACCAGGCCAAGGCACGCTGGACGGTCGCTCGCGTCTTTGACACAGCCGAGGAGTCGCAGGCCCGGCGCGAGCAGTTCCTCGCCGATGAGAAGGCGCTCAAGGAGGCCCAGGCTGCCGTCGATGGCCAGTAGAGATTCCGTCGCCCGGCCGGCACCAAAAGATGCGTCGTCGATCGACGCTGATAGAGATGTCGCTCCGATAGCTCGACGGCCGCGGGAAAGATGAGGGGGTCGTGAAAGTCATGATAGGCAAGTGATTAAGGGGAAGACAGCAATAGGAGGTCGTCGAACTTAAATGCAACGCGAAGAGTCTAGTACATCAACAGGGTCGAAAGAAGAGATTGGGCAGGCTACAGGGGGACTCGATGGGGGGTCCGATCAGGCTCGGCTGAGGAGCCGCTCCCAGACGCCTCCGTTGTGGCGGTCGAGCTCGCGCTCGTAAGCCTCCCAGGTCTGGCTCGCCCGGACCGTCGACCGTTTGGCCGCCGCCATCGGGTCCTGGCCGAGCCGGAGCCGCCGGATCGCCTCGACAGGGTCCATCGAGTTCGGGTGCGGCACGAGTGCCGGGCCCGAGACGTAGCTGTACGAGCTGGTCACCTGGTTCGTCGCCAGGATGGGAATCCGCGAGATGAGGGCCGCCGGCACCGAGGACGAAGCCATGACCTCCACGTAGCCCTTGTGGCCGAACGCCGGCAGAAGTACGTCCATCGAGGCAAGGAGCGCGTAAAAGTCGGCGTAGGCGAGGTTCTGGTGGAAAAAGACGATCGACCGAAGCAGGGCCGGGAGCTCGGGCATGTGCTCGATCTTGCCGAGCAGGTGGAGCTCGAAAGGCGTCGGCGCGTCCGGTGCCTGGAGCGGGTAGAGGGCCTCGCCTCCGTCGGGCTGGACGAGCATCTCGTAGCCCCAGGCCCAAGGGTCGGTCCGGATCTGACGGTCGAGCTCGCCAAAGACGGCCGAAAAGTCGTGTCGGCCGTTCTCAATGTTGCCCTGGATGCCGACCTTGGCAGGGAAGGCAGCTGTCTTCTGCTTGCGAGCGTGAACGGCCCTAGCAGCGTCGACCGGGAAGGTCGAAATAAAGGTGTCGATCGAGACCGACTCCCAGCCGGGCTCGCGGTCGGCGAGCGCAAAGTCGTCGAGTGTCGCCTGGAGTGCCTGCGTGACGTGGTCGGCCAAAGTGAAGAGCGAGAGCCGGCCCTGACGGGCGAGCGGGAGATAGTCGGCCGGCGAGTCCTTGACGTCGTTCGACCAATGCTGAAGGCAAACGGTATGCAGCTTCTGCGACGGCTGGGCGAGCAGCGTCGGCAGCAGACCGGGCAGAGTCTCGGAGCCTGCAGGGCAACGAGAGGAGTTGTCAGCTCGTGTCGCTCGAAGGTCAGAGTCGGCAGTCGCTTTGGAGCGCACAGGTGGCGAAGACCAGGAGATCAATCTCGTTGGCCATGATGGCCGCCTCGAGGCTGCCATCGTCCGAGCTCTCCCACGCTGGGGTCGGCCAGAAGCCGGCGATGGCCTCGAGGAAGTTGAAGCGAAAGCCGTGTCGGCCTGAGGGGCGGAAGGGTCCGTGTCAGGACCCCTGATCGACAGTCAATCACGATAGAGGAGGGGCGCACGGAAGAAGCGAGGCTCGAGGTCCGAGTCGAAGAGCGAGTAGACGAGCGCGCCCATGACCTCTGTCGGCAGCAGAGAGCGGGGACTATCAGCAGCCGACCTCAGCGAAGCGCATGTTGAAGAGGACACGCACCGTCATGGGCCTCTCCCGTCTCGAGCACGGCGACACGCTTGTCCCGCCAGCTGGCCGCAGTCCCGCTTTTGACGGGGAACGTCGGGAGCGACTTGGAAAACGGCAGTCGGGCAGGCTGCGGCCGGCGAAGCCCCATGCCCGCCCCGTCAAAGCCGTCCAGCTCCCAGTCCTGCATGAAGCGGGCTAGCGAGCGGTCGCCGTAATCACCGACGGCCATGTTGCCGCCGAAGCCGCCGCCGGGCGTGATGCGCTGGAGGAGGCTGTAGGCAAAGAGGGCAAAGCCCCAGACGACGGCGAACAGCCGGCGGAAGAGCGGAGGGAGGAACATCGTCGTCGGTCGTAGAACGTGGGTGTGTCGAGTGGCGGTCGTCCGAGCCGAGGAAGTGCTGCTGCTGTAAGCGGAGGCAACGCGCTGGCGGGGAGCACGGGTGCGATTGAGGGGCTGGCCGGGTCACTGGATGGATGAGGAGGGGAAGGGCGACTTGATGGTCAGAAGAGGATCAGGCCCCTCCTTGTATCCTTTTTCTCCGAGGCTCCCTCGCCCTGCTTATTCGGGCCTGAAGGGAGCGATGTCGAGTCGTCCCGAAAGTCAGCGAGGCGGGCGAGCGGTCAGGTCACCCCGCGGACGGTCGCCACACAATCGAGACCAAAGAGGAAGAGCAGAACGCTGTTCGGAGGGGACGAGGCGCGCGCCCACGCGATGCAGAGACGGGCGCCGTTTGAGGCGGGGGCGGGGAGCAGCAGCCTGAGGCAGGCGGGCGGGCCCGCCGGGACCAAAGAAAACGACGGGCCGCGCGCAGCCGAGACCGCCGCCGCCGCCCTGAGCCCTCGGAGGGAGCCACCCGACCGGGGCGCGACAGGTCTCTCCTACGCACGGCGACGTCGGGCGACCCGGCGACTCCAACTCCCCGTCCTGCAGCAGCCCTTTCCCCACCCTCCTTCTCTGCTCCTCCCTCTCCGCAGTGCCTGCCCGTGCTGACACGCGGTGTACGCTGCCCGCTTGTCTTTGACAGGGGAGGGGAGCTGCTACTGCTGCTGCTGCTGCTGACGAACGTCGGTCGGCCTTGGCCAGGGCTCGATGGCTCTCCTGTCAAAGAATGTCGTGGCCTCGCTGGGCTACCTTCTCCTGCTACACTCATCCCCAGCCCCCTTCCTGACGACTCACAGCGCCTTGCTCGGGCATTCGTTTTCTCCTCTCGGCTCCCCTCCTCCGTCCCGCCACAGCTTCGACTCCCCAGGCCGCCTGCCCATGCTCGGCCTTCCTGTCTCGGTCGGCCCCTCGACCGCCAACAAGTTCGCCCTGACCGCCTCGGTCAAGCGCTCGCTCCTCGTCGGCTGGCTCTTCCTCGCCGGCATCTTCCTCCTTGTTCATCAGGGCGGAGCGACGCCGGCCCTCCCGTCTGTCCGCCTTCCAGCGGCTCTCGCCCGGCGTGTCGCACCCGAGCAGACGCCGCTCGGCCTGCCCGACATCTGGCAAGGCAAGCGGATCGGCATCTGGGAGGCAGCCGACTTTCACGACGAGGTGGCCGGCGCGCTCGTATACTCGCTCAAGAAGTCAGGAATCGAGCCCCGGCTCTTCCGCCGGCAGGGCTTCCGCTTCGGCTTTCTTGACGCCGTCAAGGGCTTTTGGCCCAACCCGAGTTGGGAGACGGACGACGAGGCCGTGCTCAACAAGGCTGTCCTTGAAAACGAGGTCGACATTCTCGTCCTGAGCACATGTGCGTCACCCGTCTAGGGCCTGTTTGACCATTGCGCAGAAGACTGAACCAATCGGTTGCAACATCAGGCTCGCTCCACATCGACGCGCTGCTCCCGACGCTGCTCGACCCCAGGACAAACGTCCACGTCGGCTGCCTGACGCACTGGGGCTCGGACGTGCACGATAATGAGGCGCGCTACGGCCCGCTGGCCGACACCGGTCGGCTCTCGCTCATCACCCTGTCGGACCACGTCGAGCGCTTCATCCGCCATCGGCTCGGCAACATGGCCGCCGACAATGCGGGCGGCATGGGCCCCGCCTGGGACAAGATCGATGTCACGACTTTTGTGCCGGTGCGTCGTGTCGCGCGGCGCGGGCACCTCTGGCTGGATACCCGACTGACGAGCTTTTGCCCCTCTGTGTCATAGACTTTCCCGGTCGAGGCCGTCCATCGGACACACAGCGAGAAGGAGCGACCACGCCACTTCCCCGCCAAGCTCGGCATCCAGGGCAACATCTCCTCGGCCAGGCGCGACTATGCCTCGGTCATCCGAGCGCTCCATGCCGCCCTGCTGCGCAACCCGACCGAGTGGGGCTACCGGTGGTCGAACGACCGGCCTGGCGAGCAGATCTTTATTCCGCTCTGCGGACGCGGCTCGCCCGAGCCGTTCGAGTTGCACCTCATGGGAAACCTCGAGGAAGTGCTCGAGATCCCGGCCGAGATGGAACGCGTCGTCCGCATCCACCAGGGGCAGCCTTACGAGCGGTACTACAGCGGCCTGGCCGAGATGGTCCGTCTCTACCTTCCGCTCGCTATCTCGCTCCAGTCGCAGACGAGCTGACATCCCCTCTCTCTCTGCCACCAGGACGCCCTCCTCCCCGCCTTCTCGCACGGCGGCTACGTCTGGGACACAGCCTCGTCCTCCATCGCCGCCGCCCTCATCGCCGAGATCCCCGTCCTCTGCGGCCCGACTATCAGCCAGAAGTACAGCTACCTCTCTGGCCCGGCCCTCCTCCCGCACCCCAACTCGATGGACCCGATCGAGGCTGTCCGGCTCTATCGCCTGGGCCAAGACCCGGCGCAGGGCCTCCGGCGCGGGGGCAACGCGCACCGTGAGCAGTCGTGGGACAGCTACCTCGAGGACGTCGACCGGCGCAACCTCGACGTTTGGCAGTCTCTCCTCGGCCGGCTCGAGGAGTAACGCCACTACTCGGTAGCTTCCTGATCCCATCACTGCTCGCGAGGACGGATCGGTTGTTCCTCGGTCGGTCATCCTCGCGTCCCCCCTCGTCCTCTTTGCTTGGTTCTGGTGGCGTCCGCTCGTCAATGTGTATCCCTTAGACATAGATCGGTTTCGTCTCCCTTTCGCATCGTATCGTCTTTGTACCACCAGATCTGCTTCACCCATCTGCATGCTGCTTCACTCCCGGTCTGCGCCGTCGTGTGAGAGGGCAAGTGGCGACGGTCTGCGGCAATACTCATGGCGCGTCGCCGTCGGTGGTCGCACTCACCCGAGGCGGACTTGGCCTCCAATGTGCTCTCGCTCCCGACGACGACAACCCTCCATCTTGCTGTCATACCAAAGCGACAGGCCGACCAGACAGCTTTGCTCTGTCGTCGACGAGGGGCAAGCCAGCGCGTTTCGACCATGCAGGCTGCTCCACCTGTCGTCGAGGAGACGCCAGCCTCGCTACCGCCGCCGCCCGCAGCTCTCCCCCTCGCACCGGCTCCGGCCAACGCTCAGGTGCCCAAGAAGAAGGCGATCCGGCTGCCGTTCCACGTCTCTTATCTGCCGAACGATGCCGTCGCTAAGACGCAGCGGATCTGCGGCATGTGCGTCCCTCGCTCGTTCCGGCGAGCTCCTTCGACCTCGACCTCGCCAGCCTCGGAGCTGACCTGCCACGTCGACCCGTGCTCGACGCCTCTTCAGCTGCCGGACGAACCCCTCGCCCTATGCTTGCCCGCGCTGCCAGGTGCCCTACTGCTCGCTCGCCTGCTACCAGAACACGGAGCGGCACGCACAGTGCTCGGAGCCGTTCTACAAGGAGGAAATAGCGCTCGAGATTGCAAGCCAGGGCAAGCCCACCGACGCGCCCGGGCCAGGCAAGTCGAAGGAGGAGCAAAACAAGATGCTTGACATGCTCCGCCGCTTTGAAGAGGGCGCGAACGAGGACGGTCCGCTCGAATGGGATGGAGACGAGCCGGCTTCCGGAGAGGAGCCGGGAGACGGGCTCGACGAGCTCGCAGAGCTCCTCGAAACGGCTGGCCTCGGTGCGTCTTGCTCCTTGCCACCCCCTGCCACAGTCGACTGCCCACTGACCAAGTGACCGCCCATCCCTGCAGACGGCGTCCCACCAGAGGAGCTGCTGGCGATGCTGCCAGCCGAGATGCGCTCACAGTTCCTCTCCTCGGTCGCCAGCTCATCCAACCAGCCGTCCTCTATCATCCAGTCGCTGCTCGAGTCCGACGAACTCCGCAACGAGGAGCACTCGCCTTGGTGGCTCGCGGCCGAGCCGGCGGCACCGATGGACCTCGACATCCCACTCGAGGCGGTCCAGATCCCAAAGGCTCCGACCCGGCCGCCGCCCGAGATGGTCGCGATCCCGGCAGCGGTTCGGCCGACGCTCGAGGCTGCGCGGCGCGTGCTCTTCAACGTCGTAGCCGTCGCGTGCGTAGCCTGGAGCCGCCATGTGTGACAGTCCTTTGACTGGACTTGTCGAGCTGACTCCCCAGACGCTTTTCCCTCGCAGCATCTCCTACATCCACACGACCCTCACCTTCCGTCGCTCGCCGTTGGCCGAAGCGCTGCCGAGGGAGGGCAAGCTCTCGGGTCTCGCCCTCGAAGACGCGCGGGCCATGCTCGACCACCTGCTCTCGCTCGTGCCCTTCGCCGAGGAGTCAAAGTCGACGGTGCTGCTGTCCTCTGTCAAGGAGGCTCGTCTCTACACGAGCTCGCACCTGGAAGCCTCTGTGAGCATCTTCTCACACGTCATGCTGTCTGTCGCCTGCCGCTGACCGACTCTGTGCTCGTCGGGCACGCAGTCTGCGCTGCCTTCAAAGGTCCTGTCTGCGCACATCCTGCCGCTTCTCAAACCTCCATCGCCCGTCCTCGAGACAGATGCGGCGCAGGACCCGCATCCCCTCTGCCTCGCCCTGTCCGACGTCCACCGTCTGCTCGTGCTCACCGCCTCGCCGACGACGCGTACGGCCCACCGCCGCATCCAGAAGAAGCTCGAGTTCTACGTCGCGAGCGCGGCGGCGTGGACGCGGATCGACTGGCAGCAGGCTGTTGCGCAGGTCGACAAGATGATCGAGCGTGAGCTGCTCGAGGCCGAGACGGACGACTCGTTCGCGGCAGACGCGCCTCCACTTTCGAGGACCGAGCCCGAGGAGCCGGCTGGGCGAAGAAGAATCCAGGAGCTCGATGCCGACGTCGGCGGCTCACTGCCACTCTCATCGATCACCGAGATCATCGATGACGATGCCGAAACGGCGCGGCTCGATCCATGACGCCCCTTGGTCCTCCAATCGGCCCAGACCGTTCGGCGAGGCGAAGTGCATGACAGGCGCGCCGAGGCGTCTGCTAAGGCGCACCTCGATGGAAGGCTGGCCTTGACCACGCGCGCGCGCTTGAGGCAGTTTGGATGCAGAGGCATCCGGGGGGGCGTAGAGTGAAGGGCCATTAAAGGGGTCGTGATCGTCAGGAGGCGGAGAGGGCGGTCGTAAAAAGTGGTCTGGCGGGAGATGAAGTTCTGCGGAGGGGAGCGTGCTAGAAGGTCGCAAGGAGATCGGCCGTGAACGCGTTGGCCGCGAGCCGATCCTTGAACTCCTCGGCGACCTCCTTGAGGACCCGGATCTCGTCCTCGGCCGAGGTGCTTGACGGTATCGATCCGTCGCCGTCGACGGCCATCGACTCGGGCACGCGAGCCGCCCAGGTCTGCAAGAACTCCTTGACGAGCCGGGTGCCGTCCTCGGTCTCCTGGCGCGGGTGCTTGGAGAACGGGCTCTCGGCGACCTCGCCCCCAGCCTCCTCGCCAAAGTCTTCGAGCTCGTCGGCCTTGCGCTTGGCAAACTGTCGACGGTTAAAATAAGCGTCAGAGCGAACGGATCGAGCGCGGTCGCGAATGAGAGAGAGCACGCACGCGGATAACGCTCTCTGGGAACTTAGCCAACTCGGCGACGCAAATTCCGTAACTCTGCCCACTGACGCCTGGCGATTCAGAGGAGGTGTCAGACGGCATGGTCAGCGTCTCGAGCCGTGAAAGGGGAGTGAGGATGGGGAGACGTACCGGGCTCAACCGTGTAGAGGAAGGTGATCTGCTTGTCCTGGGCGCCGCTGCCGGTCGAGCTGACGAGCGCCTTAACCTGGAGGTTCTTGACGTTTGACTCCTGTGCGGCAAGGCCGGTGAGCTCGTGGAAATGCGTCGCAAAGCACGCGAGCGCCTTGGTCTTGGTGCAGATGTACCTGCAATCCCCGGCTGAAGGGTCAGCCTCGCGTCCTCTCGATGTGGTTGTCGCTGACACAGGGTTCAAGCACGCACTCGCTGATTGCCCAGGCGAGACCGAACCCGTCGTACGTCGACGTGCCCCGACCGAGCTCGTCAATGATGATGAGCGAGTCGCGCGTCGCAGACTGAACGAGAGACAAGCCCGGGGGACAAGGGCCATCAGCGGGCTGGTCCAGAGGTGGCCGAAGCAAACGAGTGACGTACCCGCAGGATGGTCGCGCTCTCGAGCATCTCTGCCATGAAGGTTGACACGCCCTTAAGCTGACTGTCGCCGGCGCCGACGCGGGCGAGGATGCAATCGAAGATGGGGATCGTCGCTTCGTCGGCCGGGACAAAGCAGCCGATCTGCGCCATCAGGGCGATGACGCCAATCTGCCGGATATAGGTTGACTTGCCACCTGCCAAGGGGAAGAAAGCACGCGTCAGCCTCGGGCCCCTCCGTTTGGTCGGCTGCTTGCGCGCCCCCCTCTCCCCCTTACAACGAGGACTGACCCATGTTGGGTCCGGTGATGATGATGAACTCGGCCGAGTCGCGGACGAGCTCAACGTCGTTTGCGATGAACGTCATGTCGTCCTGGGCCTCGAGGCACGGGTGGCGGGAGGCCTTAAGGATGCAGTCGCCGCCGCCCTTCTCGAGCACCTTGGGCTTGACGTACGGGATCGGCGCGTTGAGTGAGATGTCGGCGAAGCTGGAGAAATTACAGTCGGCGAGCAGAGCGGTCACCGCGAGAGTCAGCGCCCCGTGCAAGCAACAACCTCTGGGGAGCGGTGGAGAAGGGCTGTTGCTAACGCACCTGACGAGGACGTCGAGCTTGGCAATTGCCGAGTCGAGGTTCTCGAGAACGGGGATGTAAGATGCTGGGGTTTGAGCGACAAAGAGGGTTGGAATGTCAGATCGACACGCCGCGCGGATCCTGCCGCCCGACCGAACGCACCGGCAATCTCGACGATCTCCTTGACGAGGCCGGTCTGGGCCTTGGCATAGCTCTGCTGCAGGTCCATAAAGTCGGACGCGTGCTCCTTGAGCGCGCTCGTCGTAAAGTAGGTGCCCGCCTTCTGTGTGCTAAGCTCGGTGTAGCCCTTCTTGTTGGCGATCAGTTTGGCCTCCTGGAGACGCATGCAGGCAAGCAGCCGCTGGCGCGTCAGCGTACACGCTCTCGGGGCACCAGGTATCGCGGGCGGGACGGACCGCCTTGGTGACACGCAAGCAGTAGCCGTAGACCTGGTGATTCTCGAGGTGGAGCTTCTTGTCGGTGTCGAGGCCGAGCGAGCGGCCGACGCGCTGGTGCTCGTCGTCGAGCCCGTCGCGGGCCTTCTCGAGCCCCTGCTTGATCTCGGCAAGCGAGTCGTCAAAGTCGGGCTTGATGGCGTACGTGTGCGAGTCGAGCGAGGCGAGGTCGATCGTCGACTCGACGAGCTCGAGGTAGGGCTTGAGCGAGGCGTCAAACTCGCGCAGGCCGCTGATGAAGGCTTGGTCGAGGAGCGCACGAGCGTCGGCCTCGTTGTCGGCCGTCGACAGGTCGATCTGCTCGAGCTTCTCGATCAGGTCCGGCAGCTTGAGGATCGCCTGGTAGATGCGGACGACCTCCTCGAGAGACGACGTGCGCCGCTGGAGCCGCTTGCTCAGCCGCGAGAAGTCGGGCATGCCCTTGAGATAGGTTGCCTAGGAAGCCCGAAGAAAGACTTGGTCAGCTGCAGCGGGATAGAGCTCGTTCATAAGAGGGGGACGTGCCTGGAGTGCCGCACGCGTCTCGGTGTCCTCGACAAACATCTCGACGAGCTGCTGCCGCTTCTCGATCTCCCATAGATTGACGAGCGGCTGCTTGAGCCAGACGCGGAGCAGGCGCGTGCCCTGGGCCGTCTTGCAACGATTCAAGAGGCCAAACAGGCTGCCATATTTCCCGCCGGCGCCGTTCGGGGCCGGCAGGAGGTTGAGCGCAGCGAGAGCCGAGGCATCCAGCTTCATGTACTGGGCGAGGTCGTGCGTTCGGACGCTGAAGGCGCCAAAGTTCTGCGGGTTCGAGAGCAGGCAGAGGTGGCTCATGAGAGCGGCGAGCGGCGGGAGAGCGGCCGTCAGGGCGAGCTCGGCTGCAGCGCGACGGTTCCGGCACGATGAAGGGTCAGATGGCGCCGTCAGAGAAGAGTTGGCGATCGTGGTACGGCACGCACAGATGGCCTGCTCGGGCTTGCCCTTCAGGAGCCGGCCGAGGTCCTGCTCGACGTTCTTCGGGTTGAAGTCGGCTGATCGTGACACAGCGCGGAGACGAAGGTAGCGTCAGTGTGCAAAGCAAGTACCTACGAGTCATTCCGGACCCGGAGGACGCACCGGACCGGACCTTGGTCGTGACGACGCCGCAGCGTTCGAGCATGACCTCGATCTTTGCGAGATCATAGTCCTTGCCCGAGACGTCGTCGGTGATGACGGCCTCCTTGACGCCGAGCTGGATGATGAGGCTCTCGGCGTTGGAGAAGACGTCGTTGTCGGCAAACTCGGCCAGGCCAAGCGTCCGGGCCGAGACGTCGGCAAAGGCGGCGCCGACGACGCGGCCGCCGGCTTCTTTGCTCGTCGAGATCTTGAGCGCGAGCGTCACTGGCGACGAGAGGAGGTCGTGCGAGGTAAAGAGGAGGTCTTCGACGGCCGAGAGGTTCCCCGGCGAGGCCTGGAGAGCGGCGGGAGTGGGGGGGGTCAGCAGTATGGTCCACGGCGTGTGCAGAAGAGGCCGCCTTCGCAGAGGGAGAGATCGGCGCACCTGTCGCGTCAGGAGCCAGTTCTGCTGCTTCGAGCTCGTGTCCTGCGACCAGATCTGCAGGTACGAGAGAGAGACCATCAGCGTCGGTTCGAGGGAAGAGAGAGGCACGAGAACCAGGGCGGGGCGGCTGACCTCGACGCGCATCTGCTTGACGGTGAGCGCCTCGCGGAGCCAGGCCCTGGCCGCGTTGCCGTTGAGCGTGACGCTCGGCAGACCCTTGTCCCACTCGGCCGTCGGCCGGCCGAGGTACTTGAGCGCGGTCGACGTGTTGTAGACTTCGTGCGCGACCAGCAGGGCCGACGACCCATGGGCGCTATAGTAGGACCCTCGCTCGAAGAGCCGGGCCGCGCCGGCAGCGAGGGCCGGCAGGCGGGCATGGAACTTGAGGAAGGCCTGCTCGGACGACGAGTCGCCGACGTCGAGCTGGGGCGTCGCTCCGCCGGCCTTGTTGTTGCCGTACATGAGGCTCATTGCGGGCGACGAGCGGGCGTGCAACGGAGGTGATGGAGGCTCGAGCTCATCTAATGGCCCGCCCGGCCAGGACGCGTCGCCGCCGGCGCGCGGGCGCGGGCGACGCGACGAACGCAGGTGCACCTTGTGTGCGCACGCCTCTGAACTGCCTGCGACCGACTGCTGCCGACCTTGCGACAGCCTCCAGCGCTCACCGAATACAGTCGGCACTGGGAGTCGGACAGGCTGTAGGGAGAGCGCTCGCTCCAGCAGTCGCAGGTCCGGCATGCTGCCGTCGTCAAGTCCTGCCTCGGAGTTGAGTGCCGTCCCAGCTCGCGTGCGCTCCCTTCTCGCCCCGTCGCTGCAGCGTCTGGCCATCACCCGTCTTCTGATTGCGAGTGCATGCAAGGCCAGACGGTCCGGGTCGGTTGGACTGCTGCCAGGAGCAGGAGCAGGAGCCGGAGCCTAAGGCGGCCGCAGGTGGAGGGGGCAGCTGCCGAGACCTGGTGGCCGCCGAGGCGCTTCGCGTCGCCCGGCCATCGGTCTGTTTGGCGACCGGCAGCAGCGGCGGATGGCCGAACCTCCTCACCGTCGTCGCCGAGGCGGAGGACCGTCCTGCCCCCTCTGCAGCTGCAGCCCTTGCTGGCCGGGCCCTTCCCCGCCTACAACGACATCTCTCTCTCTCCTCGACGCAGCACCACCGATCTTGACCCAAGATGGACTCGTACCTCGGCGCCGACGACGACCTCGCAGCCGGCTTCGCACCCTGGCTCAACCAGGACGACGAGGCCGCCCTCCACCTCGCGCCGACCACCAAGGGCCGGCCGGCCGACGGGGACGGCCCGCCCGACTTCTTTGACCTCGAGAGCATGCTCGTCCGTCCTTCTTCACCTTCTCTGGCCCGGGCGGGGATGGCTTGTCGTCCTCGAGAGGCGCCCTGGCCCACGGCCCTGTCGACCGGAGGCCATCGAGCCCGGGTTACCTGGCAACCCCACCCTCCGGCCTGGCCTGCCCGCGTGTTAGCTCCAGGGCTGATAAGCGAGCCTGCCCCGTCCCTTTGGCCAGAACCTGCCCTCGCCAGCGACCGCCTTCGGCCACGCCTCGTTCTATGCCGGCTCGTCCTCGCCCGAGAGCTCGGGCGGCTCGTCCTCGGCTCAGGCCGCGCCGGCCGCCTTCGACTTCGGAAACGAGGTCTCGTGGGAAGGCATCCTCGAGCGGCCCATCTTCCCCCAGCCGCAGCAGCACGAGACGATGCCGACGGCGGCTGCCCACTCGCCCTTTACGTCCTCGACCTCGGCCTCGTCCGTCTCACAGACCTTCTCTCCGCCCACGACGGGTTACGTGACGTTCGGCAACTCGCCCGTCGCCGCCGGCGGTCTCGCCCCCCCGCCGCCGGCACCGATGGCCGTCCCTGCCGGCGGCTTCCCACCGAGTCTCGCTTCGCCCGCCTCGGCCATCTCACCCTCGACCGCGGGCTCGTTCCACAGCTCGTACGGCGGAGCAGCCCAGCCGGCCAGCGCTCAAACGGTTGCACCTCCGCAGCAGCCCGAGATCAAGCGCGGCCCGGCCGTCCCGCCCAACCCCGAGCTCGAGCGTCTGCTCGCGAGCATGCGCGCGTACAATTCGACCTACGGCGCCCGGCTGCCCGTCCTCGGCTCGCCGGCCGCCAATGCCAGCACGTACGAGGCTTCGGTTACTGTCATGGCCGACCGGCCATTTGCCCCGGCGTCAGCCCCGACCCACACGATCACCAAGTCGCCCTCTTCGACGGCTACGTCTGCCTCGGGCTCCTCGGCGGCAGCCGCTGCCATCGCGCTTCACGCGGACGGTGGTCGGCCGGCCGCCTTCATGCGGGAGCAGCGGCCGTCTAGCGAGGACGCCTCGGACGAGATGGTCGACAGCGACGACGACGAGGATGACGACCACCGGCCGATGCGGGCCGTCTCGGTCGACCGTCAGTCGGCTGCGACTGCCGGACGGTCGAGTTCCGGCCGGCGCGGACGGAACAGCGCCAGCAGCAGTAGTAGTAGCAGCAGCAAAGCCGCGGCCAAGCGCGTCGCGGGCGGCGGGCTGATGAGCAGCGTCGTCGTCGAGGCCGAGGACGAACGAGGCGAGGGCGAGGAGTGGCGGCCAACGTACGTCTCCCCATCTCCCTGCTGGAGCCTACCCTTTCGAGCGAGCGACCGGCCTGACCAGTGTCCTCCCTCCCTCCTACTTGCGCCGACCACCAGGCCCGAAGAGTACGCCAAGCTCGACTCGAAGCAGAAGCGCCAGCTGCGCAACAAGATCTCGGCCAAGAACTTCCGCAACCGGCGCAAGGACTATGTCGACCGGCTCGAGGGCCACCTGTCGGAGCGCGACCGGCTGCTGGCCTTTGCGCGAGAGGAGATGCGGCGCAAGGAGCGCGAGAACGACGAGTTGAGGTGAGAACACCAAGAGGCTGCTGTACGACCAATGTCGCTCCCTTTCATGCTGACGCTGCTCCCGCTCCGGCGCCGTTCTGCCAGGCGCGAGATGGCCGTCCTTCGGAACGCGGTCTCGATGTTCAATCAGACGTCGTTCACCGTTAACGCCCTCGGCCAGGGCGTCATGCCCGCTCCGACCGAGAGCGACTCGACTGCGGCCGATCCATTCTGGTCGGCGCCGGCGCCGTCGTTCGCCCTCCACCCGACGATTCAGACCGTCTCGCTCCCTCCGCCGTCGAAGCCCGAGCCACTCCCGTCGTCGTCGTCGTCGCCGTCGGCCCAGCTCAACCTGAACCCTTTGCTCCAGCCCGGCGCGCTCCGTCCGCAGTCGTCGACGCCGGCGATGAGTGCGGCCGGGACGTTCGAGCACTTTGCCGACGCGACGCCCTTCTCGGTCCGCCAGGCGACCGTTGACCAGTACCGCTCGCAGCTCTGGGCCCGGCTTGCTCGCGAGGCCGCGTACGCCGGCGTCGCGACGGCCGCTGCCGACGACGAGATGCGGGCCAAGCAGCTCGCGCTCAAGCCCCTGTTCTTTGCCCTCCCGGCGGCCGAGCAGAAGACGTTTGGCCCGTCGCTGGCAACGTCTGGCGGCCGCCTCGGCGGCGCAGCGAGTGGCCTGCCTCACCAGGCCGGTCCATCCGCCTCGGCTCTCATTGCCTCGCATGTCGCAGCCGAGCGGGCAGAGTCGGACGAGGCGTCGGCCCACCTCGCGCTCCTGGCGACCGTCACCCAGCAGACAATCACGACCAAGCTCACCTCGGCCTTCCTCGAGGCCTTTGTCGCGCCCTCGCCTTCGCTTGGTCCTTCCCTATCGGCCAAGCAGCAGGCGGTCGTCCTCGATGCGGACAAGATGGCCTCGGTCCTCAGCGGCAAGGCCAGGCTTGAGGTCGTCCCCGTCGACCAGGATGCGCCGACGCCGGCCAAGCGCGAGTGCCCGTCGGTGACGCTCGAGCGCGCCCTCGCGGCGCTCTCGCTTTCGTTCGGCGGCGCTTGCAAGGCCCGTCAGCAGCAGCAGCGGGCGGCAGCAACGGCAGCGACGGCGCAGGCTGCGGCCGATGTCTCGACTGCGACCGCCCCCACTACGGCCGACGTGCAGGCCAAGAAGGCGATCTCGACGAGCGGCTGGCGTGACTTCCTCTGCCCCAAGAAGGCGCTCGCTTCGGCCTGAGTCATCGGACCACGCTCCTAGCCACGTCCTTCTCTGCACTTCTTCCTGGGTCTCTAGCGGACCCACCCTTTCCTTCGTCTTTGCCCTCTGTCTCCCCTTTGTGACCTCGCGTGACCGGACTCTCCGCCCCCCTTTATCCGACCCCTCTCGCTCGCGCCTTCGGGCCGCCCACCTTTGTAACTCTCGCACTCTTGCGATCCCCACCACCACTCGACTTTGCCGTCCTCGATGTCCGATGTCCCATGTCCTCTAGTCCTCTCCGTCACTGAGTGGCTGCGGCTGTAATCACCCGGACGAGCGACAACCGAGAGCGCACGATCTGCCGTCCGGGGAACACCGCCCGTCATCCCTGCGAGTGCCATCAAGCGCAAGCTGTGTGCCCATCGGTCGCTTGGCGCGATCAGCATCATCATAGCCCGCCCTCCTTTGGGCTGAGGCTACAGAGAGAGATCACTGCAGGCTTTTCACAGAGACCGGCCCTCATTAACAAGGGAGCGTCTGGAATGAGGGATCCCGATTTGGGAAATATCCAGCCCATTCTAAGCCCAACAAGAGCCGGTAGCCCTCCGCCGCGCCGCGCCGCCGCCGCCGAGCGAGCCCGCCTCGCCCCGCCCCGGCCTGGCCTGGCCTGCCGCCCGCCCGCCCGCCCGCGCAGACGTCTCGAGCTCGCCTCGCCCCGACCTTTCCACTCCCTCCGTCCAGCAAGCCAAGGTGCGAAGAGAGCCCCCCCCTTGTCCATCGCCGCCTTTCAGCGTCTGACATCTTATCCTTGCTCCTCTCAAAGATGACTACCAAGCGCAGAAACCACGGTTCGTTCGACCAACCCCCTCGGTCATCGTCGCCACCGCTCGAGGAGGCCACCAGCCAGAGCAGCGAGCTCGTCGCGCCAGGCTGCTCGGGCGAGCTCGAGCTCCCGCTGGCGGCCTGGCCAGCTGGGCTCGGAGCAGCTCGATAGCTCGCTCGGCGCCGCTGCCTGGCCTTCTGGTCTCCCTCCTGGCGCCCACGCTTCCCAGCAGGAGCTGATTGCCGTCGTCGGTCCCGGACCATCCCCCCGCTCATCCAGGTCGTAACAAGCACGGTCGCGGTCATGTCAAGCCCGTCCGCTGCGTGAACTGCTCGCGCTGCGTCCCCAAGGTATGTCGACGCCCTCTTCGACAGCGGCGGACGGTGGACGGCCTTCCGGGGGCACTGGGTTGAGAGCAGAGGATCGAGCGCGACGAACGAGGGAGAGGGTGTGCCCAGGGCCAGTTAGGCGGAGCGGCCGCCCTTGCGAGCGGGTCAGGGCCAGGGTCTGCCCCCTCAGCAGGCCTGCCCTGGCCGGCGCGCACCAGGCCGCCCTCCCGCGCCCCTCCCACCTCGATCCTCGCTCTCCGCTCCCCCGAGGGAGCCGTCCGCCGTCGGGGCCACCCAGTACCCTGCCGCCCCTCGCCCAAGCCAGGCTCGTCTGACCCCGGCCACCTCCCTCCCTTCTCGCTCGCACTCTCACAGGACAAGGCCATCAAGCGGTTCAAGGTTACCAACATTGTCGAGGCGGCCGCCGTCCGCGACATGTCGGAGGCCTCGGTCTACGCCGAGTACGTGCTCCCCAAGCTGTACCACAAGATCCACCACTGCATCGCTTGCGCGATCCACTCGAAGAGTCAGTCCCTTCGTCCTGCTGCCCGGGTCGGCGCCGCCTCCGCTCCCGGTCACGCCGTAGGCGCTCGCACCTGCCATCTTCGAACCGCCCTCCTGACGCGGCCCTCCCTCCCTCTCCTCCTGCAGTCGTCCGGGTCCGCGCTTCCGACAAGAACGCCCCCAACTCGCGCCACAACCGTGCCCCTCCCGTCCGTGCCCGCTTCCGTGACGGCAAGCGCGTCAACCCGGCCGTCGAGGCTGCCGCCGCCAAGAAGCTCTAAACGTGGTGCCCACCCCACGCGTTTCACCCTTCTCCACCACACCCCCTCCAGCCCGGCCGACGATGCCAATGAGATCGAAAACAGCTATCTCCCGTTGCGGAGGGCCTGCGGTCGAAGAGGGGTCGTGAGAATACGGCAGGCGATGTCGAGCGCAGGGGGCGGCGGGCGTCGAGCGGACCGAGGAGGGTGCACCTGAAGGGCGACCCGGCGAGACTCCTACTGGCGAGAGGACGGGACAGTGTGTTTGTCGTGGACGTCGTCTGCTGGCTTCGCATCGCGCCGAAGGGGTTGGCTCATCCGTCCCGCTTGACTTGCCAATCGCGTCTCGAAGGCTTGCGCAGGTCGGTGACGGGAGCTCCAGGCCGTTCCGCATAAAGTTGCATGGGTTGAACCGGCGGCTGATCGATGAGGGACCAGAGAGAGTCCACACCCTGTGTGGACGACCCTGGCTGGATCCGTCGGCAGCAATGCCCTGCTGCGCCGGCCGGTCGCGGCCGCGAAGCGAAACGAGAGACGATGGGCTGGCCCGCCTTCCTCTTCTCTTCGCTCAACCACCACCAACTGCGAACCGTCTTGTGCCTTTCCATGGAGACCACCGTACGTGCTGTTACTCGTCTCGATGAGGTGCCGTCTCGACGTTGCCAGGCGTTGGCCGCATGCAGCAGAGCCGAGCCCGGGTTGCCCATCTCTGTCGGGCGAGCTCGCCCACCCGTCCGATGTGCTCGAGCTGAACCCTCGCCCGATCTCACTCGTCTAGGCCTCACCCGCAGGCAATCTGCAACGGCAGCCGTCGGCCTCGTCGACGACGTCAGCTAGCACGCACACCCACTCGCACCGGCCGTCCTTCTCCATCCCTCGGGACCCGACCGACCCAGACCTGCCGACTCGCTTCCGGCGCGGCTCGACCGCAAGCACCTCGACCGGCCTCGCCGGCCTCAGCCGCGAAGAGATCGAGGAGCGTGAGCGGCTCGTCAACGACTACGAGGCCGAAGAGGAGCGGCTCGTTAACGTCCTCGGCCGGCGGATGGAGGAGGTGCGGCGGCGTCCTCATCGCGGTGAGCGATCAGGATCGGGTTGGGCTCGGAGGCTGACGAATCGGACACCCCCTTGCCCGTGCACAGATGCGGGGCGAGACGACGAGCATGCACAACACGATGGAGGGCGAGTCGGAGGCGCTCGTCAATAAGCTGCAGCGGTGCGTGTTGCCGATCCTGCTCGCGACCTGCGTCGCTGCAGCTTCCTGAGTGCTGACCTCAGCTCGATCCGGACCACATGTTGCTGTCGATCGCAGGCAGATCCAGGCGCTCCAAGCCCAGCTCGCCGCCCAGTCGCCTTCGTCCCCTGGCCTACCAACGACATCGTCCTCGAACGGCGGCGGCGGGCCCGGAGGGTCGCCTCGGGTTCAGGTTCAGCCGCCTCTCTCGCCGCTGCCAACGCACGGCCTGCCGTCGATCGGATCGCCCGTCCTGCCCGCGGCATCGCTCGCCGGCTTGCTCCAGGGCGGAGACCCGCTCAACCCGAGCCAGGAGAAGGTGTTTGAGGTCCTGCGCAAGGAGAACGACGGCCTGAGGGCGAGGCTGTGAGTCCCTTCGTCGTCTACACTCGCGTGCGCGTGAGCCGGATCGGGCGACTGACCTCCCTCCATGATCATCGCAGGAGCGACGCCGAGCGCGGCTTCATCCACGTCTGTCGGCAGAACGACGTCTACCGGGACGAGCTCATCACGCTCCGCCAGCGGCTCAACCTGCCTTACCAGGACCTCTGCCTGCCCTCGGTCGCGACGCCGTCCAACACGACGCACCTCTCGTCCGGCCCTCGCCACCCGGGCCGCCAGCAGTCGTCAAGCGGCCGGTCGGACCACTCGGTCCCGAACCGCCAGTTCCGGCCGGGCGTCGGCCAACGTGCGAGCTCGAGCACACGCGAGCAGTCTGAGCTTTCGGCGGCCAGCTCGAGCGGCTCGGCCCTCGACCTCGGCTCGGGTCCGAGCTCGGGCCGCTCGTCGGCGCTCCCCTCACCTGGCCTCGCAACGACGGCCAATCCGTTCCCTCCGTCGCCCGAGGTCGAGCGCCGGCTCAGTATGGGCACTGCGGGCGATCGGCCCAACTTCCGCGTCGCCGAGCGCGGCCAGCTCCGGCGGGTCGGCAGCGGCACCGCCGACGCCGGCCTGCAGTAGTAGGACTCAGGTCGGCCGGGACTGCGCGAATCCCGTCTGGAGCTGCCAGGACCCTGCGCTGTAGGTCCGGTCTTGCCGCCAACTACCCGTCTCTCGCTTCGTTGCGAGCGCATCATACTTAGGAGTCGCCGTTCGCGGGCCGGCCGGCTGCTGAGGGCCTGCACCCGCCACATATACCGTCCCGTCTAATACGCACTCTGGGCAGGCCGACGCAGCAGCGACACTCTTCTTCTCGCCTTGCGGACCATCGCACGTTGTCCATCGTTGCATCAGGCTCCGGCCGCCCATCCGAGTCCATGCGTTCCCCCTTCACCCTCTGATGACCTTCACCTCTCTGCTCGTCGGTCGCGACGCGTGTGGCCGGTGCTGATCGGCGAGGCTTGGTTATGAAGGCTGCTCGCGGAGAGCTGGGGCTAAGCGGATTGAGCTTCACAGCAATCGGTCGATATGCGAGCAGGCTGCACTTGGATCCGGACGCGACGACGACGCGTCGAGGGTTTGGCTGCAGGGGCGCGTCCGAAGAGGAGGCGCCGGCCTCCTCCCTTTTTCTCCTTCCGAGGGCTGAAACGGGGCGTTGATCGGAGGGAGCAGATGCAGCAGCGCGCGGGCAAGCAACGACGCGTCGTCGACTGCAGCTTGTCGACGTCGCCCCAGCTAGCGGCGTATTGTCTCTGCCCCTTGCCGATGGAAGGGGCTGCTCGGCTGCCGTTGCCCTCTCCCCTTAGTCGAACTGTCTCGCGGTAACTCCAGGCCGTGGTCTTGGAGAGCGGCCCGCGTGGCGTTCGCCCGCGAACCAAGCCGACGGGCGGTCCAGAGAGCGATCGAGCGGCGTCGCAACCCCCCTCCCTCGTTTCCCTTGCGCCGCAGGGAGACTCGAGAAGGCCCCGCCCTGGCTTGCTCGCCTGACAGGAGGGACGACGTGACGAGCAGCAGCAAGGGGCGCAGGATCGCACCACACTCAATCCTCAACAACGACCACGACCACGGCCGAGGCGACCTGTCCAGCTCAGCAAGAGCCGCTTGACGACAGACGACCCGCCCTCCGCCCTCCCCCTCGGCTCCGCCCTCTTCCGACGCCTGGTCCTCTTCCTCTCGCAGCTGCCCTTACTCGCCTCCCTTCCACCCACCCACCCACCCACCCAGCCAGCCAGCCTCCTTCTTCCGCCCCCTTCACCCATCCGACGGCAGATGGGCCTGACGACGTCGTTCAACGCCAGCCCGGCGCGCAAGCAGCGCTCGACGCTCACGCTCGGCCTCCTGCTCGCCTTCCCGGCGGCGACGCTCCTCTTGCTCTGGAGCTCGGCCGGCGCCGACCCGAGGACGGCGGCGCTGCTCGTCGAGGACTTGGACCTTGGCACGAGCCTCATCGACGAGAGCTCGGTTGGCGGTGGCGGCCTCTTCAACCTCTCGGGCCTCCGCGTTGGCCTCCAGGACGGCGTCGACTTCCACGAGGAGGTCTTTGGCGCCGCCCTCTACTCGTTCGCCGCCGCCGGCGCCGAGCTGTCGACGTACCACCCGCCTTACCGGGCAGGCTTCTCGCTCGTCACCGGTCCGCTCTTCGCCGGCCGACCGGCACCCCCGCTCCAACCGCCGTCAAATTTCGTCCACGACCTCAAGCGGGGCGCACTCGACCTCGCCGTCGTCACCTCGGCCGACGCCAGCTGGCTCGACAAAGCCGTTCTGAAGGCGCTAGTCCGCGCCAAAAAGACGCAGGCCGTCCTCTTCTTCCACCAGATGAGCGATTTTGGCCAGCCCGAGCAGATGGACGACCTCCGGCCGCTCGCGCGCGACCGCCGGCTGACGGTCGTCGGCCTGGGCGAGGTTGTGTACGTCGCATCTACCAGACTGAGAAGGGCACCGGTGGCTGCGCGGCTGACAAGAACTCCCTCTCGTCCCTTCTGCAGAACGAAGCAGCTGCGGAGGCATCTGGCCGAATGGGCGTCTGTCGACCCGGACGGCGGCTGGACCGAGGTCGCAGTCGAGCTCTTTGTGCCTGTGCGTGTTCGGCCTGGCCATGATCCCTGAGCCAGTGCAGGGGACTGATCGACCACCCCTCTCCTTAGATCTTCCCCGTACCGGCATCACGTCTCGCCGAGTCGAGGCACAGGATTCCCTCCCGCGTCGTCATCCAGGGCGGCATCGTCCACTCGCGTCGCAAGTACGGCGCCATCGTTGCCGACCTGCGCGAGGCCCTCGTGGCCGACCCGGCCGCCTGGGGCTACCGGCCCTCGTCGTTCGATCCGGCGAGCGGCGCGCTCGAGCCGATCCCGGGCCACCCTGACGTCTTCTCGCTCCACCTGCTCGGCTTCCGGGCCGAGCCGGTCGAGGTGCCGCTCGCGCTCGAGAACGTGGTCTTGTTCCCGGGCGACACCGACTATCGCGCCTACTTTGACGACCTTCAGTCGATGGACCTCCTCGTCCCAGCGTTCGCGAGCGAGACGTACCTCGAGAGCAAGACGTCGAGCTCGATCCCGGCCGGCGTCCTCGCCGGCGTGCCCGTCCTCGCCAGCAGCCGCCACCTCGCCGTCTACGACTACCTTCGGCCGCCAGCGGCCATCGCCCACCCGACCGACATGACCGAGGTCGAGGCGATCCGGCGGCTTCGGGCGGGCGAGCCCCTCTGGTCGGCCGCGTCCGAGGCGCTCGTCCCGACCGACTGGCTGGCCCCGACGACCCAGGACGCCGACAGCTGGGAAACCTACCGCAGCGGGCTTTACGCGGCCAATGAGGCAGCCTGGGCTCGTGTCGCCGCCCGGCTCTCATGAGCGGCTCGTGCCCTCGATGACCTTCGCCGATCAATCGGCTACTTTGTAACGACCTCTCCAACGCCACTGTATCGCCCCTCGCCCAGTTGAGGCCCCATCTCGCTCGCCCTCGCCATCCTGGCCGCATCTTCGCTCGCAACCCTGCACACCGTCTACTTCTGCGCACCTTTCTCACGACCCCCCTCTCCCCCACCCTCTCACCTTGCACGTCCTGCTTCGCACCGCCGCTTTGTACGGCCGGCCGGCCGGCCCGTCCGCGACTAGCCACAGCTCCCTCTCACGACCTTCCCCGCGCCCCAGCCCTCTCACATAGATGTCGCTTCCTTGACTTTCGTTGCAACGCAAGGCGAAGGCATGGCACATCGGCCATCCCGACCCCTGCCTACTTGCCCCATCGCGACGTCTTGGCGGCGAGGTTCGGTGGCGGGACGAGCTTGCTCCGACCAACAAGACCCGCCCACTTTTCTCGGCGGCTGCCACCTTCCTTGTCGTCCCTGGCCGGCTTGCGCTGGCCGCTGCTCCCGCCCGAGCCGTAGTCGCCCGAGGCGGAGTACGTGCCGCTTGGCGGGCCGTCGTTTGACGACGTCCGCGAGCGGGCGGAGGAGATGGTCGAGGACGGGGCGGCCGTCGAGACAGAGGTCGAGAGGCTGCTGCTTCGCAGCCGGAGGGGCGAGATGAGCGGCGGAGGGATCGTCGGCGTCGGTGGACCGATGGCGGCCGTAGTGAGCAGCGGCGGCCGGTGTCGTGGCCGATGGAAGTGGAAACGAGAGGAGGATGCGGCCGAGGGCGATGACGGCGCGGGTGACGGGGGCTGGCCGCCCAGGGTGAACGTCTGGCCTTGATCGGTTGCAGACCGGGTCGGCGACGGATGCGAGCCGATCGACAGGGCCGAGAGGGCCGTGTCGAGCATCGGCGGTAGCGGCTTTGAAGGTGTCGGTGGTGGGGGTGGCTCTGGCCGGCCAGGCGAGACAGAGCCGAGCTCAGGCGGGCCGACGCCCCAAGACTGGCCACTGCCACTCCCATAAGCGCCATCACTCTCGCTCTCCTCCGCCCTACCGACCTCATCGTCCTCCTCCTCCTCTTCGTCCATCCGTCCGCCTCGGACCGCGGTGGCGCTCGAGCTAAGCATCGCCCGATAGTCCTCGGACGGGGCCGAGGCCGAGGATGACGACGTGAGTCCCGTGTGCGTCCGTTTGTTGAGACGTTTCGAGTCGAACTGGGCGCGAGCGAGGGCTGGGCGGAGCGGGCAGATGGAGTCGAGTCAGGACGCGTACTTCAGGAACCGACACCCATCGAGCACGCACTGGTCAACGCTGTCTGGAGCGACATGCTGGGAGACACAGGTGTGGAAGACGAGGTCAGCGAAGGGCGAGCTAGACATCTTGAGTCGTTGAGGCGCACGAGTAGGCAAAATCGCCGGCTGTGAAGCCGTCGTTGTTGCGCTCCCTGAAGCGGCAGCCTCGCTCGATCAGCGTCTGGCAGACCTGCAGGGTGCAACAAGACGGAAGATCGCTCGGTCAGCACGGGCAACAAAGCCGAGTCGGTCGGGACGAAGGAACGCGCCGGCAGGTGGTTCCATGCGCTCGCGCTGCCGACGGGCGCCAAGGGGGTGGTCAGCGACGAAGCTCTGCCTGTGAGCGGTGGCAGCTCGCCGAGACGCACTAGTGCAGGGGCGTGTTGCCAAAGACGTCCGGGAGGTCAATGTCTGCGCCGAGGTCGAGCAGAAGCTGTGATTAGAGTGGTCGGAAAGGCACGACAACGTCCAAGACGACGTCAGTCTGCGCTGTCTCCGCACGAGTTTGCCGGCGGGAGGGGATGATGGCAGACGTTGACAAAGAGATCCTTGCCCTCCTGGGCGGCGACGTGGAGCGCCGTCCGACCTTCCGTGTTGCTCCAATCGAGGACGAAAGCGACTGGTTGCGTCTCAGGGCAAGGGGGGTCAGCATTGTCCTCTTCTGCGCGTTGGCGAAACAAAACCATGATGACGCACAGCGGTCGTAGTAGATCGAGGCGAGGCGGACTGCGAGCTCGCCCGAGGCAAAGGCAGCCTTGCGACCTGGAGGGGTGAGCGTCGGGGACGGCAGCGACGCCAGCAGGTGGAGGATCGTGTTGTTGTCGCCATCCTGGCAGAGAGGATGCAGGCTCAGCGATCCGGCGTCGGAGAGGAGGAACGAGCGCTGCGGAGCGTCGAGAGGGTACGAGGACGCACGCGGCTGAGCTCGTCGTCATCATGGCCGACGTCAAAGACAAGGTACTCGAACAGCTCCTCGTAGCCGCCGATGGCCGCCCACGACAGGCTGGTGAGCGAGCTCGGATCCGGATTGCGTGGGTCGACAGTGAAGCTCGAGCTAGACGGGCCGGGTGGGTAGAGCAGGCGCCGGACGAGCGCGAGGTTGCCGTCTGCTCGTCGGATTGATCGAAAGAGATCAGCCAGATGACCATCGCACATGAGAGTTTGCTACGCAGCCAACGTGCCTTGGACGGCGCGCCTGAGCCGGCTCGCAGGATGCCGCGATGTCATGGCGCTGCTTATCGGCCCTCGCCAAGGGAGTGGGGAGATGGTCGGAGGGCAACGGGCGGAGAGAGGAGCCCACACTCCGACCATCACCCTCGAACGCCGTCGACCCTGCCCTGCCTCCCCCTTTCGCCAGCTCGACCTGCGGATACGGCCATGGGCTCCGACGGACCGCTGAGGATACGGCTCGAGCGGCCGCCGCCGGACGACATCGATCCGGCGACGGGGAGGCCAGCCCAGCCGTTCGACCTCGGCCCGGCCGGCGAGCCTGTCTTCCGTCCGTGAGCATCGACCGTGTCTCTCTCTCGAGGCATCCTCGCGATGGCTGCTCATCCTCTCTGATCCTTTTGGACCTGCAGCGAGGAGACGGCAGACCGCAAGCTCGGCACCCTTGTCCGCCGCATCTGGGAGGAGAAGGGCGGCATCCAGTTATACACCTCGGCCGGGCTGGCAGCAGCGCTCGCCAAGCAGGAGGCTGGCGGGACGGCGGCTCAGGTTGACGACGAGAACGACGACGTTACTTTGGCCGCGCAGCTCGCCGAGCCGATGGACGGCCAAGAGGAAGAGGACGGTGCAGAGCGTGCTGTCGGCCCGACGCTCGACCTGGACGGCATGCGGGCCTTCAAGACCGAGATTTGGGAGCAGCTCGAGTACGTCGGACGCGTCCCTCCGGCCTTCGCCGTCCGCAGCCTTCCGACCGGCACCCTCATCCTGAACTGACCCTTGCTCCCGGCGGTGCGCTCGCCCGACACAGGCAGTCAAAGCATGCGCTCTCCAACTTTCATCATGCCCTGACGCTCCTGCTGCCGCCGACCCTGACCGGCGGCGCCGACGGCTCGACCAAAGAGCCTGCCAACCCGCAGCACGCGCTGCCACCGCACATTCCCCTCCCGCCGTCGTCGCTCTCGACGACCCTCGTCGCGTCCAAGCCACACGAAGCGACCGACGAGGTTCGTTCGGCCCTGCTCGCCAAGAAGCAAGCCGACCTCCGGCGGACGGCCAGCCAGCTCGGGCGCGAGGGCCAGGCGCTCGAGGCGGTCGTCCGCAAGAACGCTGACGAGTGGCGCATCGCCCTCGAGGTCAAGCGCTCGGGATGGCCGATGGCGCTGAGAAATGTGCAGGCCGGCATCGGCGCCGAGGGGTCGCTTTTGGGTGGGAAGAGGGACGAGCGGGACTGGGCGGCGTGGTACGCTCTCGAAAACGGTGCGCACGCGCGAGCTACGTCATGTCTCTACTATCCGGCGCTGACCGACTTCTGCCATGTTCACGACGGGGCCAGCTCCCGTCGCGCTTCGACTGAGGCATACCGCCCACCTCCCGCCACCCTCGTCCGACCCTTCGACGAGCTTGCGGAGCGACACGTCGGCGGCCTCGGGCAGCAGCCTGTCGTTCCCCGCCCGTACGCGGAAGCGTCTCCGCCTCACGATCGAGCGGACGCTGCCGGACGGCGCGATAGAGCGGAAGCGTTCGCGCTCAGCGGCCCGGTCCGGCGCAACGCGACCGGATGGTGGCGCCTCGCCGACGGACGTCGAGGGCGCGCTCGAGGAGGCCATGCGCGAGGCCGTTGACGAGGAGATCTTTGCCGAGGTCGGGCCGCGACTTGTGCTGAGGCCTCCAGGCTCTGCTTGCCGCTTCCCTCACTGACCTTTTGAATCCTCGGATGGTGCTCCAGGTCATGGCCGAGGCCCGGCAATCGCCCATGATGCGGCCCTCGCGCATGACGGCGACGAGTGTCCTGCTCGACGTCTCTCCCAAGGTCGCCCTTGTCGTCTCGTTCGTGCGTCCGTTTCCTGCCCGGTCCCTTTCAGAGCTCCTTGGGTGCGCCTTGCATGCTGACCCTCCATCGATCGACCGCCCACACAAGCTTCCCGACTTGCCCCCATCCACCTCCGGCGACGACGACGACGACGACGACGACGACAGCGACATTCAAAAGGCTGGCGACCCGCTCGCGACCCTCCTGCTCTCGCGTCTCCGCACGCAGCTCCTTGCGCTCCACACCTACCGGCTCCAAGCGCTCCACTCCTCGCTCCTCCCCCTCCGCGACCCTTCGCGACCGGCCACCCCGCGGCCTAAGTTCCTCGGGCCCGTCGTCGAGCAGCTGCAGTTTGTCGCGGTCGAGCGCGCCGTCAACGACGTCGTCGGCGCGCTAAGGGAGGGCGTGAGAGCCTGGGGCGGCGAGCTCGACGTCCGCTGGGAGGAAACCTCAGCAGCCCCAGCAGCAGATGCAGCAGCAGCAGCAGCAGCAACGACGACCGACGTCGAGCGCCGGTCAAAGACGTGCATCATCGCCTTCGGCCGGTCCTTCACCGCGGCCTCTCACCCGTCGGCATCACGACTGCCGACAGGTCGAGCCCAGGCCGTCCGCCTGCACCTGCTCGGGCCGGCGCGGATCTTTGCCGTCCTGGCCCCTCCGGCCGAGACGGGCGTCTCCGCCCCCGCGGGTCCACGGGCACCGATCCCGATCGCCGACCTCGCCCACCTCTCGTCGCTGCTCGCACGCGTCCTCCAGGCTTGCCTCGTCCGCAACGTCGTCGACCTCGTTGGCGGGCTCAATCGAGCGCTCCCGCCGTCACCGACGACGACGACGGCGGCGGCGATGGGTGCGGATGCGGCTGGTCGACCAAAGCAAGACGTCCCTGCCGGTCCGAAGCGGACGACGTGCTGCTTTCCCGACGACGGCAAGGGTCTTGCCGTCCTGCAATGGACCAGAGGCCAAATGTGCGTCTTCACTCTCCCTCTCTCACACAGCTTAATTCTTCTCGGCGCCCCCCCCCCCCCCGCCGCCCCCGCCTCCTCCTCCGACCTTCCACTGACCAACCGCGTGCCGGCCCGCCCTCCACGCCCGGCCCACCTTTAACAACAGTCTCGCACGGCCCGCGATCGTCCTCGCACCCGAGTCCGATCCGAAGAGCTCTCGACCCGGCCGGCCCACCCTGTCGCTCCAGCTCGCCATCCAGCGCCCCAGAGTGCCTGCTGGCGCTTCCGTCGTCGACCCGCCCGCTTACACGAGCGGGCCCGGCGCGAACTCGGAGAGCGCGGCCGACTGGCTGCTGGCCCATTGGCGGAGGCTGGCGGGTTAGGATGGGCGTACGCGCGCCCCTTCAACGTCATGCGATTCGAGCACAGCGCGGCGGGGGGTCGAAGTGGAAAGTGCGGGTGGCGGAGTGGAAGGGGCGTAAGCTAAAAGAGGAGAGGGTTCGTCGGACTGAAGTAAGGAGATGGGCTGGAGGGGGGAGGGAAGGTTGCTAGAGGAGTGTTTAGAGAGGGGACAAGGGGGTCGACCGCTCCTTCATACGAAGCCCGACCCGCCGCGCTTGAGGTCGATCTTGCGGAAGCGGACGATGCGCTTTCGCTCGTTGACGAGGCAGGCGGTCGTGAGCGCGAGGGCGATCGTGATGCAGACGCAGCCGTAGATGGACCTAGCGCGCCCGGGAGAGCAAAAATGGGTCTTGTCAGTGGGTCGAGGTGCAGAGGCCGGAGGGGCGAGGGTAGGGGAGGGAGAGCCAAGGGTGGAGAAGGAGGGGGGGGGGGAGAGAGGATCCGGAACGGACGAAAAGGTGTTTTCGAGCGTCCTGTCGGTGTACTGCAAAAGGTGGTCGATGCAGCCCGTCGGAGGGGGGCTGCCGGCAGCCGCTTGGCCGCCGTCGGGGAGAAGGCCGGCGCAGAAGGTCGTCGAGGTCGGAAGGTTGACGTCTGGCGACGATGAGGCGGGCAGGAAGAGGCCGGCCTCGGTCGCGTTCCAGTAGCCGCAGCAGTGCCACTGGCGATGTGTTGATGGCGTGGATCAGCGCCGAGTCGGGGTCCGTCCGGCGGTCAAAGCGGCACACGGTGAGGAACGAGACGGGCCCAACCTTGTCCTCGAGCGTTGACCGCCAGCGATCCGAGTAGCGCACCCACCTCGCGGCATAGGCCTCCCTTTGTCCGAGCGAGTCGAGCCAGATCGCCGTGCCCGCGCCGACGGCGACGAGCGTGTCGAGCAGAAGGAGGCCGCCGAGGAGCTTGAGCGGGGTCGACTTGTTGGGCGGTGCGGTGAGGGCCGGGATGGAGAGGAGGAAGGTGGAGGCGAGGAGGAGACCGAGGGAGAGGGCCGCTAGAAGGGGGGTCAGTACAACTTCATTCCCGGTTGTCAGTCAGTGCCGGGAAGCGATGGTGGCGATCAAAGGGGAAGG
>Ga0308160_10000524_pt1 | contig 71912 bp, 61 predicted proteins | sample PhyFR1_FD_201036 | JGI IMG/M metagenome (GOLD analysis project Ga0308160, IMG submission 201036) | Phyllosphere microbial communities from UC Gill Tract Community Farm, Albany, California, United States - DLSLF.R1 | ecosystem: Host-associated > Plants > Phyllosphere > Unclassified | place: USA... | reverse complement strand
CACTCCTTTTGTCATTGACTGCGTCGAATCTTCGATTTCCGAAGGAATCCAGACGCGAATCTTTCCATTCTTATCGCTAATACTATGTTTAGATTCCCTGCGGGAATGACAAACAGGACTTAAAAATTTTTAAAGTAAACGCAAACATCTGTGAAAATCTGTGGTTTAAAATGTAACCGCGAAAACTAAGTGCAAAGTTTTAAAAATCAAAGATTTTTATGCTCCCTTGTTAAAAAGAACGGCAACTCCTGGTGGCTAAGGTTACTCGAAGCCACGGGATCCCTGGAACACTCCTTTTGTCATTGACTGCGTCGAATCTTCGATTTCCGAAGGAATCCAGACGCGAATCTTTCCATTCTTATCGCTAATACTATGTTTAGATTCCCTGCGGGAATGACAAACAGGACTTAAAAATCTTTAAAGTAAACGCAAACATCTGGGCTTCGACAGGCTCAGCCACCGGCGATTGAATAAGCTTAAACCATGCAAATCTATGCGATCTGTAGAAGGTTTTCGTCCGCTAAAGTTTTAAAAATCTTTGATTTTTAATCTCATGTGTTCTAAAATATACGCAAACCATTAAATTCTTTCTCTGTGACTTATGTGCTAAAAATAAGCGCCATCATCCGTGAAAATCCGTGTCATCTGTGGGAGAATTTTTTACCACAAACCTAAGGTTCGACGAAGTCAAAAGTCACAAAAGAGATGGGTGCTGCTTAAAAGTTGAATGCTTTACGTTGGACAAGCGCACAAAAGCTTTAAAAAAATCAAAGATTTTTATGCTCCCTCGTTGAAAAGAACGGCAACTCACGATGGCTGATGTCCTCTTCGGTGGCTGAGGCAACTCGAAGCCACGCAATCATCCGTGAAAATCTGTGCGAATCCATGGTTCAAACCCAACACGAATCTTTTAAAAATCTCCGGTTTTTAATCTTATGTGCTCTAAAGTATACAAACCATGAAATTCTTTCTCTGTGACTAATGTGTTAAAATAAAAAAGCCCCGGCTGTTGATACACCGAAGCTATTTGTATCATGAAAAACTACTGCGCCCTTTTCCTTTCCTCCTCACTGGCCGTGGTGCGGCTGCGGGAAGCGGCGACGTTCTTACCCAACCGGTAGAGCAGGCTGAGGCTTACGAAACGGCTTTCTCGCTGGTAGAAAAACCGGCTCTGCTGATCCTGGAAATTGATGCTCACCTGATTGTTGTTCTTATTGAAAACATCGGTCACGGCAAGGCGCAGGGTGCCGGCATTGTTCAGGATGTTCATTTTGACGCCGAGGTCCACAAAAGAATTCGGCTGTGCCCGGTAAACGCCCTGGATGCCGGCACTGTTGTACATCCCGTTGATTTCGGCTTTCAGTCCGCTTTCCTTATCAATCGTAAACGACTGGTTCAGCGAGCCGGCAAAGGACACCATATGATTGTCGAAGCTGCCCGACAGATAATCCGACTTTTCACGCTGGCGGTACCCGTCGGCAACCATATTGATTTCCCACCAGGATGCCGGTTTTACCTGGATTGAAAGACGGACCCCGGCCATGGCGCTGAGCCCGAGGTTGGCCTGGGTCCCGTAATACGTTTTGGTTTCGTTATCCTGGACATCGATGTTCGTAAACACATTGCGGGTGGAGGTATAGTACGCCGTCAGGTTGTATTTCTGCCGGTAGGTGTAGCCGGCTTCCACGCTGTGGACAAAAGCGGGCTGCAGGGCCGGGTTCCCGGCATAGACGCTGTACGGCGAGGAAAAACGCTTGGCCGGATTCAGGCGGTTGTATTCCGGGCGTTCGATGCGGTAGGCATAGTTCAGCAGGAACTCGTGGTGGTTATTGGGTTTGTACTGAAGGAATAACGTAGGGAACAGCTTGAAATAATTTCTTTCGTTCAGCTGGTTCAGCGTCTGCTGGAATCCGCTGGTACGCGTGTATTCGCCGCGCAATCCTCCCTGGAACGTCCATAATCCAAAGCTGCCCGAAACGCTGGAGTATGCGGAGGTGACGTTTTCCCGGTAGGTAAAATGGTTGCGGTTGGCCTCCACAGCCGTAAGCACCGATCCGTCACGGTTGAAATAATCGAAAACATTGATGCTTTTTGTGCTGCTGTACTTGATGCCTGAAGTCACTTCCAGGCTTTTACCTGCTTTGAAATGGTAATCGGCCTTCCCCGAAACAATGCTGATGTCCTGTGAGCTCGGCGTGTAGATAAAGAATCCGGAATTCACACTTCCGTCGGGAAGCAGGGTAACATTGTCGGTAAACGAACGGTTGGCATTCCGGAAAGGAGAATAGTCGAGGTCGATATTCAGGCTGCTTTTCGCAGAATCGAGTTTCAGGTTATAGTTCAGGTTGTAGGCATACTGGTCGCCCAGGGTAGACGCATAATTGTCGGTATTCAGCGTGGAATCAGGCTTCATGGCAGGCGAAGTAATACGGGTAAGCGTGTTTCCGCCGGATGTGCCTTTGCGGTTGTTTCCCGTCATCAGGAAACCCAGTACCTGGTTGTCGGAAACCTGGTAATCAACTCCCAAACGGTATGCATGCGTATCGGAATGGTAAACCGAACGGTTCATACCGGTCCATAAAGAACTGCCGTAATTGATGAACGTATTGTGGTCCTGGATGGTATTCCGGCGGGTGAATCCGTAATTGCCGAAAACGTTCCATTTGTTTTTACGGTAATTGAAGGTTGTGTTTCCGGTAAATCCGGTATACCTGCCCTGCGTGATCCCGCCGTTCAGGCTGAGGTTGAAGCCCTGCTTTTTCGATTTTTTGGTGATGATATTGACTACTGATGCACCTTCCGCATCAAACCTCGCGGGCGGATTGGAGAAAATCTCGATCTGGGCCACCTGGTCGGACGGCATGCCCTGAAGATAGGCGGCCAGGTCGTCACCGGAAAGCTGCAGGGGTTTTCCGTCCAGGTAGAGCCGGACGTTCTTCCGGTTCGCCGTTACTGCATTGGCTGAACTCACCTGGACACCGGGGGCTTTGGTCAGGGCTTCCCAGGCACTTCCGCCCGAAGCGATGATGCTGTTTTCCACATTGAAGCTCACGCGGTCGATTTTCCGTTCGATCACCGGTTTCTGTTTGGTAATGGTTACTTCCTGGATCATATGTTCGCTTTTCTGCAGGATAAGGTCCAGGTTTTCTTTCGGAAGCTGCACTTCCGTTTCTACAGGCTGATACCCTGAAAGGGTAGCGGTAACGGTATAGTTCCCGGTCTCCGGATATGGCAGGCTGAAATTCCCGAGATCGGAAAAAGCAGAGGCCACCGGTCGGCCGTTTTTCATGATACTGATGGTGACGGCGTCCAGCATCCGGCCGCCGGGATCTTTTACGGTTCCTTTCAGAACGGTCTGGGAATGCAGCATTCCTGAAATACAGATCAGGAGAAATAAAATGGTATTTTTCATACCGCAAACCTACGGCAGTCCCAGGTTAAGGCCCGTTAAGCAAAGTTAAACAACATGAAGCTGGGTTAATTAAGGTTAAATCTTTATCAGCAGCCTCTTAGTATTCCTAAATTATCATCAAATTAGCGGGATGAAATGGCTCTCCAACCGCTATGCTTATCCGCTCGTTATCTTTGCCATGATCGCCAGCATCGGCCTTCAGGCTGCCTGGCTGATCCAGCTGTTCCATGCCCAGCAGGTACAGGTGAAAAGGGATCTGGACCAGGCCGTGGCCAACGCCGCCCGCATGAGTGAATACCTCAGCGTGGTTCCGGGACATGAAAACAACGATAACTTCCGGAATTTTTTCCTTTCCCCGGAATGGATGCAGCTGAAACAGGCTTATACCCAGATGCGACGGACCGGTGTCGCCAGCCGCTTTGAAACGGAACTGAAAAACGACAGCACGCGGATCAACATGAGTTTAAAAATTGCCAACAATCGCCCGCCGGGTCCGCGGAAATCCAGGACCATCTCTATTTTTGACGACGGTGAAACCCTGGAATCGGTTATGGCAGCAGACCGGAAAGACCTGAAGCGGATGGACAGCCTCGTCAGGCTCGAATGCCGCCGGCAGCAGATCAATGAAGAGAGCTTTTATGTGCTGTACGACTTCAGAACAGGAAAGCCGGAGTCTGAGAAGGATGGGCAAAAAGCAAAGCAGGCCGATTATCAGAGTGCCCATATCGGATACAACCTCAATTTTTTTATTCATACCTATCAGCTGGTCGTGCCCTCCCTCAGCAAAACCGTAATATATAGGATGCGGTATTATTTTGTTTCGTCCCTGCTGATGATTCTGCTGACCGGACTGGCCTTCTGGTTTCTTTTTAAAGTCATGCGGAGCGAGCAACTGTATACGAAGGCCCGGCTTGCCTTCACCGGAAATATGACCCACGAGCTGAAAACCCCGGTTGCCGTTATCGAAGCTGCCCTGGATTCGATCACAAGATATCACCTGGCCAACGATCCGGAACGGCTGGCCAATTATCTGAACATCAGCAAAAATGAAATCAGCCGCCTGAATGCGATGATTGATAAAGTGCTGAACCTGGAACAGCTGGACAATGGGGAAATCAATCTCCGTCCTGAGCTGTATGATGTGCAGCAGGGGCTGGAAAGTGTCGTGTCCTCGATGCGCCTCCGAAGCAACAGCGGTTCGGTAACCATAGATTATTTCCCTTCGGAAGAACCCTGTTTTGTAGACGGGGATCCGGTACATCTGACAAATGTTTTCTATAATCTCACGGACAATGCCATTAAATACAGCGGTCCTGAAGCGGTTATTAACGTAACCTGCATCCCGTCGGATGATGAGGTCATCATAAGGATCAGGGATAACGGACCGGGAATAGCGAAGATGTACCACGACCGTATTTTCGAACGGTTTTTCAGGATCCCTGAAAATCCCGATATTCATACCGTGAAAGGGACCGGCCTCGGCCTTCATTATGTAAAAGAGATCATTACCCGCCATAAAGGAAGAATCGAAGTTGCCGCCGCGTCCGGACAGGGAAGTGTTTTTACCATTTATTTACCCGCTTACCATGAAATATAAAGTACTCTATGCAGAGGACGAGGCCACCCTCGCCGAAATCATCACCGACGGACTCCGGAGCAGCGGCTACGAGGTGCAGCATGCTTCAGACGGGCAACAGGCCTTACAGCTGTTCCAGTCTTCAACACCGGACATCTGCGTTCTCGATATCATGATGCCGGTAAAGGACGGCTATACCCTGGCCGAAGACATCCGCAGGCTGGACCGCGAAGTCCCGATCATTTTTCTCAGCGCCAAATCCTTAGGCGATGATGTTGTAAAGGGCTTCAGAAGCGGCGGCAACGATTACCTGAAAAAACCTTTCACGATGGGCGAGCTGCTGGTGCGGATGGAAAGCCTGCTCACCCGTTTCGGAACTGCTGTTCCGCAGCATGCTCCGTCTTCCAACCGCAAAACATTCGGGAATTGTGAACTGAATACCGTGAGCCAGGAGCTGGTGACCCCGGCGGCAAACTATAAAATTTCGTATAAAGAAACCGCTATCCTCGAACTGTTGCTGGAGCACCGCAACGATCTGCTTCCCAGGCAGACGGCCCTGCTGAAAATCTGGGGAGATGACAGCTATTACAATGCCCGGAGTATGGATGTTTTCATGTCGCACCTGCGGAAAATGCTGAAGGATGATTCTGATATCGAACTGATGAGCATCCGGGGCGTAGGGTACAAGCTGATCTGCTGATGGAATAAAACGGTTCCGGTAAATCTGATCTTTTTTAGGAATGCCGGTTTTTTAACGCAAAGATTAAATTTCTTTACGCATAATTGAAGCGCGCACATGACACGTTTTAAAGATCAGCGGTCATTTATTCATTCGGATACAAGATAAGTTTAAAGAGTTTTGAAGGGACGGCTTACAACAGAATCGGATGCAAATCCGATTTACAACACAAGAGAATTTTAAAATCTCTGTTTTCTACATAAAAATAAACTTTTTTCTGTAGAAACAGACATACTTATCATTCGGTACCACGTTTTTTGCTCAAATATTTTTATGATACCACGTTATGGCAGTATTGTTGTTTTAAACGGTCCGGTGGCATGTGCTTTGTGTATTAAAGGGCATGACACCATTTCACCAATCACAAAATACAGCCGATGCGCTGCAGGTAAAATATGCTTTTGAGTCGTTTGTGGACGACAAGCTTTTTCCCTGTGTAGCGGCAAAAGCGGCCCTCACGAAAGATCAGATGCAGCTGTTTGTAGCAGGTCACTTGGCCTGTCCGAAAGATGACCGGGCTATTCTGGATTTTATTTATGATTTCGTCGATCAGTATAGAAAAGCGGAAAACCATTTTCATACCGCCTGCGTTATTTTCCCTGAAACCCAGGGGATTTCAGAAGAGATTTTCGACCATCTGTTGTGGCAGCGACTTCAGGCATTGTCCGACATGGATGCCATGGAATATCCTTACGACAGCCGTGTCGATTCAAATCCGTCATCTTCCAATTTCAGCTTCAGTTTAAAAGAAGAAGCCTTTTTTGTGATCGGGCTTTCTCCGGGAAGCAGCAGAGATGCCAGACGGTTTCAGTATCCGACCATCGTCTTCAATCCCCATGCACAGTTTGAGGAATTGAGGTCGCTTAAAAGATATGACAAAATGAAAAATATTGTCCGCAAAAGGGATATTGCCCTGAGCGGTTCGATCAATCCGATGCTGCAGGATTTCGGTGATGATTCGGAAGTATACCAGTACAGCGGAATGAGATACGGTAAAAACTGGGAATGCCCTTATAAATACAATAAATAAATGAATACAATTCTCCCGCGCAGCGGAACCGCTTTTATGCTGAGAAAAGGCGAAAGACTGAAAATTACAGACATCAAAGGCGAACAGGTTTCCGATTTTACATGCTTCAATCTCGATGACACAAAAGAATACCTGTCTTCGGGACGCACCATCGATTATGCCGAGACCATTTTCCTGACCACAGGTCATCCATTTTATTCCAACCGGAGCAACATCATGTTTAATATTATCGAAGATACGGTGGGGCGCCATGATTTTTTACTGACCCCATGCAGCGCCGATACCTTCCGGATTATTTACGGTGACGAAAATCCGCACCGGGGATGCTTCGGGAATTTGTGTGAAGCACTGGAACCTTTCGGCATCGATCCCGATGCGATTCCGATCTGCTTTAATGTATTCATGAATGTAGCTGTGGACGGGGAAACCGGAAAGATCAGTGTATTGCCACCTAAAAGCAAAGAAGGCGACTACATCATTATTGAAGCTGCCATGGATCTGATTGTGGGCATGACGGCCTGTTCAGCAGAAATGTCGAATAACTATTCCTTCAAACCGATTGGCTATTCCATTCTGAAAAAGGAAACTGCAGAATAATTATACTCTTTAATTTTTTTAATATAAATCTGTAAACAGTCTCTATCCTGGAGGCTGTTTTTTATTTGACAGTTAGAATTCAACGGTTGCCTGGACTTTTATGAATGAATGATAGGCTAAATTTTTATGTCCCAACCTCCTTCGTATGTTAACGGATTATGGCACTATTTTTAGCACATAAGTCACATCAGATTTAATTTCCTGGTGGCTGAGCGCAGTAGAAGTAGAAGTCCGTATATTCAGAACATATGAGATTAAAAATCAAAAATTTTTAAAAGCTTTGAAGTTAATGATGGACGCAAAATTCACGGAGAAATGTACCCACCACCTGCAGAAAGTTTTACAAAGCTACTTCGACAGGCTCAGGATAAACGTTTCACCGATAAACGCTCACTGAGATTAGATCCGCTTAGATAACCTCAGCCTCGGGAGTTGCCGTTCTTTTCAGCGAAGGACATAAAAATCTCTGATTTTTTAAAAACTTTTGTGCGCTTGTTCACCATAAAGCATTCAACTTTTTCATTAGCATCAATGTCTTTTGTAACTAATTGTGGTTAAAAACCTCCTATGGATTGCACAGATTTTTACGGATGATAACGTGGCTTCGGCTCCGCTCAGCCACTGGGAATTGCCGTTCTTTTCAACGAGGAACGATAAAAACCTTTGATTTTTAAAACTTTTGCGAGCTTATTTAAAGTAAAGTATTTGACTTCTTAGGCAGTATCTATTTCTTTTGTGACTTTTGCGGTAAAAATCTCATATGGATTTTCCCTATCTCTAATCCAAAAATAAATGTTTTTAGAAAAGCTTACGGTCCCGGTAGCTTTTGGGTGAAATTCCTTTTACGGATTTGAAGTATTTTCCGAAGTGTGAATTATCTGTAAATCCAAGTTCATAGGATATTTCCGTGACCGGTAGGGAAGTGTGGAGCAGCAGCCTCTCCGCTTCCAGGATAATCCTGCTTTTAATCAGCATGCCTGCACTGATACCGGTCTGGCCTTTCACCAGGCTGTTCAGGTAATTTGCTGTAAGATTCAGCTTTTCAGCATAAGGGGCAGTTGTCTTATATTCTTTATAATGCAGGTCCACAAGGTCTGTGAAGTTTTGTACCACTGCTTTCTTATGATCGGCAGGAACAGGTGCTGCCTGTTCCGGGCTGGCGGTCCTGAGGTACTTCAGCATATAAATCTTGAGATGCAGACAGATGATTTCTGTAGAAAACAAGATGTTTTTCCGGTATTCCTTAAAAATTTCTTCAAATTCACGGGCATGTTCTTTTTTAGATCCGGTTTTCAGATCAATGAACACCGGGACATTGTTCAGTACCGTTTCGTTTTTAATCAGTTTATTTCCTGTATAGAGATGGTTATAAAAAGATTTTGTAAACATCATGACAAAGCCGGTTGCTGACGTCTCAGGATTTAAATGATAGATCTGGTTGTAATTCAGAAAAAAGATCCGGTCTGTCCGCAGCTGATGCATCCGGTCATCAATCGTAACGGATCCGCTGGCTTTTTTAAAATACAGAACGGTATAAAAACGGTTGGTAAAATGCTGTGCCGGATCCATGCCGGCGAAGAATTCCGTCAGGGTCATCATAAGCATTCCGTTTTTCAAAGCATTCCGGCTTTTAAAATGGTGAAGAGATAAGATTTTGATATGCTGCTTCAATAATTGGGGATTGTGGTTTCTCAAAGATAGGGAACCGTATTTGTTTTAATTATAATTGAAATAAGATTTTGGCAAAAGAAAGTGGACTCCGGCTTTACATTTATGCCAGTATTTTATCAATATAATCCGAATTCATCGCTCTCAGGACCGCCATATAATTCATACCGAAGTCTATTTCATCACCCACTTTGTAAGGATTCCTGGTATCGGTAATGTTCAGGATCATCATATCCGAGCTGGCGCCCAGGATCTCAATGCCTTCCGGCAGGGGAAAGATCTGCTTCACATCGATATCAAGAATACCGATATCCACAATCGCTCGGAAAGAAGTTTTATGAAGATCCTCTTCATTAAATTCAGGAATTTCCCCGGTAAGGTTGGTTCCTGCTTTTCCGCTGGGAACCATGGGTTTTTCATAAATTTCAATCACTTCGCCCGTAAGCCTGAAAACATCCTGCTGCATCCCGTGAATAAATGAATCGCTGAAGACATCCGTGCCGAAAAACAGGCTTTCGCCGATGCGGAAATGGTTGATTCCTTCAGGAACATTTCCGTTCATCAGCAAAGGAATCGTAACGGATGACCCCGCCGAAATATAAGGAATCGACCGCCCGAACTGCTGTTCCGTGCATTTTTTGAAGTCGATAAGTTCCGTAAGCTTCTGACGGTCGGGCAGAATGCCGTTGAGACACTTGAGATTGGTGCCGATACCGATGACTTCAATACCCGGGAATTGTGCCACTTCACCATAAAAACCCATCAGCGAACCGGCAGGGATTCCTTCTCTCAGCTCACCCATTTCAATCATGATGACAACACGGTGAATCTTACCCTGATTCAGCGCTTCTTTAGACAGGGCTTTTATGGTGGCCAGCTCCGAATTGAAACTTACATCCGCATACCTGACGATGCTTTCCGCCAGCCTTTTTGCCGGTGGCTTGATGTAGATGGTCCGGGTTTCCGGAGAGATTTTTTTGATCTTCTTTAAATTGCTCAGCCGGGAATCGCAGGCATCTTTATTGACGATGGACAGCAAGCTTTTCAGAAAGGCTTCATGGCCGCAAAGCAGTTTAGTGACGACAGCCCATTCGGTCTGGTGATGGCTGAAAAGCTGATTGAGAAAAAGATAATTGTGTTTAAGTTTATCGGTAGTAAGGGTAATGTAGGACATTTTATTTTTTTAATCGCATTTCGAGGTATTTGCTTCTGAAGCCCAGTTTGTCGTAAAGATGGAAAGCCGGGTTATCAGGTTCGCAGTGAAGTGCAATATCTCCTTCTGTATGACTGATGGCCTCCTGCATTATTTTTTTTCCGATGCCCTGGCCACGCAGCCTGCTATCGGTAGCAATATATACCAGGATGTTTTCGGGGATATATCCGCTCATCCCTGTTTTATTGATGATGCATACACCGGCCAGTTCCTGGGTTGATTTCTGCCGGGCCGTGATGAGCAGGCCGCCGGGCTTATGGTTTTCGCCCATACAATAGGCAAGCGCTCCGGCAATATCTTCTTCCGGATCCCCGTATTGTTCCAGGTGCCGGTGAAGAAAATTGACGATTTCAGTTTTGTCAATAGTACTTTCTGTATTTTCTCTATTGGTTTCAAAAGTGTGTGTTTCTATCATAAAAGTCTTTTTATCCCGGGAAGGGAAGGGTAATGTCATAGCCCATGCCTTCTTCAGAATCTGTTGTTGGATAAGTATTATTCGGATCTTTAAAAAATAATAATGGAACCGAAGTACGGTTGATGATCCGTTTCAGGAAGTTTTCCGAAAAAAACGATTTCCAGTTTTCTTCGTCCTGGTAATTCAGGATGATAAGGTCGAATTCGGAATCATTGGAAACCTTTGAAATCTCCAGAGCTTTATCATTACTTATCATAAAAGAAGCGTCGTATTCGATAGGGCTTTCCTTGAGTTCTTTCCTTAATCTGATATAAGCTTTCCGGATATCTGTAAACTGCTGTCCGGGTGAAATTCCCAAAAGGCTGATGGTTCCTTTGTTTTTTTCGGCAATCAGTTTGGAAAGGCCGAACTTTTCATGAAGTTTGTCCAGCACTCTTACCGGGACGAGGATTTTTTTAAAATTCAGCTGGTGCGAATCTTCCGGGACTAGCAGGACCGAACAGTGGGCTGCGGTAAGAATCCGGTAGGAAGAAGACCCCAGGATCAGTTCTTTAATGCCCTGTTTTCCGGATGCTCCAGTAATCACAAGGTCTACGGATTCTTCCTGTATTGTTTTGTTAAGACTGCTGATCAGCGTATCATTTCCTATGACCGTATGGCAGTCTGTAAAATCATACTTTTCCTCCAAATGAGATCTGATGAGGTTCAGGCTGGTTTTTACCTGTTCGAGATGCTCATTGATGGTTTCTTCACCTACAGCCTGTCGCCCGGTCCTGTCGATAATATAAAAACTGCTGAAATTATAAAAGAGGATCACCCGTGCCTGGTGGCGTTTGGCCATATGAACGGCTGCCTTCACGGCCTGATCGGACCTTGTTGAGAAATCCGTGGCTACCAAAATGGTTTTTATGCTGGTAAAGTCTTTCATTGTAATCTGGCTAAAAGGCTAATTTAAAGAAAATAATTTTTTAAGAATGTCAGGAATCATGCGGATGATGGTATATTTTACGGTTACAGGAGTCCTTATGCTTTATTAATATTATTTCAATTAAAATATTTTATAGTTAACAATTTTTAAAAAATCGTTATATTTAGATGAAAAATTACACTTTTCTCTTACGGATGTATACTGAATTAAAGTCTGTCATTTAAAGATGCAAGCGTAGGGTATCCGGCTTGGGGGATAAAAGAGAAACAAAAATCATCATTAAAAAATCATTAAGCTATTGATATGGTATCATTAAATATTAACGGAAAAACACACACACTGGATGTCAGCGAAGACATGCCGGTTTTGTGGGTACTCAGGGATATCGTAGGCCTTACCGGGACGAAATTCGGATGCGGCGTAGCCCAATGCGGGGCCTGCATGGTGCATCTGGACGGTGAGGCGGTAAGATCCTGCATTACCAAGGTAAAGAGAGCGGTGGGAAAGAAAATCATCACCATCGAAGGGCTGTCGCAGCACAATGACCACCCGGTCCAGAAGGCGTGGCAGGAAATTGATGTTCCGCAGTGCGGCTATTGCCATTCGGGGCAGATTATGGCGGCAGCGGTGCTGTTGAGGGAAAATCCTTCGCCTACCGATGAGGATATCGATCTGGCCATGGCCGGGAACTTATGCCGCTGCGGTACCTATTCCCGGGTCCGGAAAGCCATTAAGGCCGCTGCGGAATCACAGAAAAAAGGAACGGTTTAATTTTGAAAGAATAAGGATTATGATAACATTTTTCAAAAAGATAAAAATAAAGCCGGACTATCTTTTCCGGGGTTTTTTTGTGGTGGCTGTTTCGGCCAGTGCCTTCGGGATGGTAAACCGGAACGTAAACAAAACCTATATTCCCGTTTCCATTATAAAAAAAGACAGCCTGGCTTCGGTAAAAGCATTCGGCGAAGTGTATAAAGTACTGATGAGCCCGAGGTGCCTCAATTGTCATCCGGCCGGAGATATTCCGTTGCAGGGCGACGACAGCCATGTTCACCAGATGTATCCGCAGCGCGGGCCCGACGGTAAAGGCCTGTATGCGATGAAATGTGCCAACTGCCATCAGGATGAAAATACACCGGGCCTTCACATGCCGCCGGGTAACCCGAAATGGCATCTTCCGCCGGCCAGTATGAAAATGGTCTTTGAAGGAAAGACTGCCCATGAGCTGGCTAAGCAACTGCTCAATAAAAAAGAAAACGGAAACAAAAATATAGAAGATCTCATCAAGCATGCCGACGACGGTCTGGTACTGGCAGGTTTCAACCCGGCAGACGGACTGAAGAAGCCGCCTTTAACCCATGCGGAATTTAAAAAAGCCTGGATCATATGGTTAACCACGGGAGCCTATGCTCCAGCTAAATAAAACAGGAATTATGTCTAAAGAAACCGATTTTTCAAGAAGAAAGTTCCTGCAGCTGGCAGGATTGGGAGGAGCCGCTTTATGTCTGGGAATATTTCCCGGGATTTCAAAAGCATCCGTTATTACGGAGGGTACAGCCTTGGCGGAAAATGTTGAAATGAACGCGTGGATCATCATCAACACGTCAGGCCGGATTACGCTGGTGGATCACCGGGCGGAAATGGGCCAGGGTTCCTATCATTCCGTGCCGCAGATTATTGCGGAAGAACTTGAAGTGGATCTCAGCCAGGTGGATGTGATCTTTGCGCAGGGAAGTACGAAATACGGAAGCCAGATCACCGGAGGAAGCTCTACGATCAGGACTTCTTATAAAAACCTTTTAAAGCTAAGTGCCACAGCCCGCGAGATGCTGCGGCAGGCAGCCGCCAGACGATGGAACGTTCCGTTGGCAGAATGTGCGGCCCGGAGCGGAAACATCATTCACGAAAAAACCTCCCGTAAATTCCATTACGGCGAGCTGGTTGCGGAAGCTTCCAGACTTACCCCTCCGGAAAATGTGGAGCTGAAGCCGCGTTCGGAATATAAGATCATCGGAAAACCGATCAGGCGGATGGATACCCATCTGAAAACGAACGGTGCCGCCGTATTCGGCCTGGACAAAAGGCTTCCGGGAATGCTGTTCGCTTCCGTGGAACGCAATCCGAGGTTAAGGGGAAAAGTGGCAAGCTTTGACGATTCCCAGGCAAGGAAAATAAAAGGTGTGAAAGACGTCATCAAAATCACGATGAAAGTCTGGGATACCGACCGCGAAGGCGTGGCCGTGATTGCAGACAACAGCTGGGCGGCCCTTCAGGGCAGGAAAGCATTAAAAATAGTCTGGGACGATTCCGGTTTTGAACATATAAACACCCCGGATATTTATAAGAAACATCAGGAGCTGCTCGTGACGGAAGAAGGGCTTACGGCAAAAGAACAGGGAAGCGTCAATACCACAGCCGGTGGGAGCAGGAAGAAAATTGAAGCGGTATACATCACCCCGTACCAATCGCATCTGGCTATTGAGCCGATCAACTGTATTGCCCATTATCAAAAGGATAAGATCGAGATCTGGGGGCCGATCCAGGCACCGGACTGGATTCAGAAAGACGTCGCCAAAGTATTCAATGTGGATGCGAAAAATGTGATCGTCAACATGACCTTCCTGGGCGGAGGATTCGGAAGAAAGGCCTTTACCGATTTCCCTAATGAGGCCGTAGCCATTTCCCGGAAAATCAATGCGCCGGTACAGGTGGTCTGGTCAAGGGAAGATGATGCCACCCAGGGACCGTTCAGGCCCGGAGTTTCCTACCGGGGAGAAGGAATCATCGAAAACGGTAAATTAACCGATCTTAAATTCAGGATGGTCGGGCAGAACATCAACCACTGGCAGAGCGGTAAAAAAGGAACCGCCAATCCAAGCACGACGGAAGGCTTCATGGAACCGTATTTTAAGACGATTAAAAACATAAAATTCTCGGACATCCCTTTTGAAACTCCCGTACCGGTATTGTGGTGGAGATCCGTTTATGCTTCTACCAACGGCTTTGCCTACGAAAGTTTTATGGATGAAATCGCCCGGAGCATGGGCATGGACTCCCTGGAATTCAGGAGACAGTACATGGATGATGAGAGAACCCGCAAGCTGATTGACAAACTTAAGCAGGTCAGCCAGTGGAAAAGCAGCGGATCGCAGGAAGGATACGGCATTGCCATTACCGAGTGTTTCAAAAGCACCGTCGGGCAGGTCGTGAAAGTATCCAAACGGAAAGGCGGCGGCGTGAAGATTGATAAGGTCTGGGCCGTGATTGATTGTGGCTGGTATGTAAACCCCGATATCATCCAGGCCCAGGTGGAAGGCTCCATCGTGATGGCACTGGGTGCTACCATGCATGAGCAGACCTTTACCGACGGAAAAGCCGACCTCATGAATTATAACACGTATCCGTTGCCAAGAATCTATGACATTCCGCCGGTTGAGGTGCATATTATGGAAAATAAGGAAGATGCAGGCGGAGTAGGGGAACCGGGACTGCCGCCGTTTGCCCCGGCACTGGCCAATGCCATCTTCGACCTTACCGGGAAAAGGTTCAGGACCCTGCCTTTTGATCTGGCGAAATTGTAAGAATATTTCATTTTACCGGCCGGATAACACCGGCTGGTAAAATTTTATTTAACAGTTTTTTCAGGTAATGACCGGGATTAGCTTAATTTTTGATAGTTCATGGTCATTCGGTAAAATGATGCACAGGAATTCGTTTTGCCATTACCAATAACAGCATTTGCAAGACTGGACCGATTACCTTATGAAAGAAATCAATGACATAATACAGGCTTACCAAAAAGCAAAAGCGGCAGATAAAAAAACAGCTTTGGCAACGGTGGTAAAAGTAGAAGGCTCTTCTTACCGTCAGCCCGGAGCCCGCATGCTGGTCACCGGGGACGGTGAGCTGACGGGTGCCATCAGCGGAGGGTGCCTGGAAGGAGACGCGCTGAAAAAAGCGCTGCTCGCGATCCATCAGCAACAGAACAAGCTGATTACCTACGATACCAGCAATGAAGAAGACTCGGATTTCGGGGTGCAGCTCGGCTGTAACGGCATTGTGCACATCTTATTTGAATATATCGATGATGAAAAAAACAATCCGATAGATTTGCTGATCAAGGTTTCGGAAGAACGCCGGGATTCGGTGCTGACCTGCCTTTTTTCATTGGAAAGAGGACAGAAACAGATCGGAACGGTTCTTTTTTACAGTCAGAACGCCGTATGGCCGGAAAACCATCGATCTGACCATCTGGCTGAAGATATGAAAAAGGTTTTTGAAAGCCGGTCGTCTGCCGTGAAAAGGGTAATGCATGAAAATATTCCCTGTGAAGCATTGATCGAATACCTTCCCCCTGCCGTTTCGCTGGTTATTGCAGGTGCCGGAAATGATGTAAAACCATTGGTTGAAATCGCATCCGTCATGGGTTGGGAAATAACGGTGGCGGAAGGAAGGGTAAGCCATGCTACGGAAAAAAGATTTCCTTTGGCTAAAACGGTAAAAGTGATCGGTGCCGAAGATTTTTTAAACGGAATCACGATGGACGAATATACCTTTGTGGTGCTGATGACGCACAATTACCGGTATGATCTTACGGTCTTAAAAAATATGCTGAACTGCCACAACCGCTATATTGGTGTTCTGGGACCAAAATCAAAGCTCAACCGCATGCTCAGTGACCTGGCGGAAGAAGGTGTTGAGATTTCCGAAGAGCAGATGCAGAGGATCTACGGGCCGGTCGGACTCGATATCGGGGCGGAAACCTCGGAAGAAATAGCCCTCTCCGTTGCCGCTGAAATAAAAGCGGTACTGGAAGGAAAAAAAGGAAATTCACTGCGATACAAAAAAGATAAAATTCACCACGCCATCAGTGGTGACGCCCAATAATATGATAACGGATACATTCGGACGCGTCCACAACTACCTCAGGATCTCACTCACCGACAACTGCAATCTCCGGTGCTTCTACTGCATGCCCGACGAGAAATATGCCTTTGCACCGGCTTCCAAACTGATGCAGCCTGATGAGATCGAGACAATTGCCAAAATTTTTGTGGCCGCCGGGGTTAAAAAAATAAGACTGACCGGCGGGGAACCGCTGGTAAGAAAAGACGCCCCGCTGATTCTGGAGAAACTGGGAAAGCTGGGAATCGAACTGGCCATCACCACCAATGGGGTACGGGTAAAAGAACTGTTGCCGCAGCTGGTGGCTGCACAGGTTAAAACCTTTAATATCAGCCTCGATACCCTGGATGCGGCAAAGTTCCAAAAGATCACGAGAAGGGATCTTTTTGATAAAGTGAAAGAAAACATACATCTCTTGCTGGAAAATAACTTTCGTGTCAAAATAAATGTGGTGCTGATGAAAGATCTCAATGATGATGAAATCAACGATTTTGTAGAAATGACCAGGCATCATAATATTGAAGTACGGTTTATCGAATTTATGCCGTTCAGCGGTAACCGGTGGACCAGCAACCAGGTGGTGACCCTCGAAGAGATTCTTTGCGAAGTACAGGCCAGATATGATCTGATCGCTTTGCCTCATGAAGCGCACGATACGGCCAAAAGATTTAAAATTCCGGGATTCACCGGTAATTTTGCCGTCATCAGTACCATGAGTGCCCCGTTCTGTTCATCCTGCAACAGGATCAGGTTAACGGCAGACGGCAAGCTTAAAAACTGCCTGTTTTCCAAAGGGGAAACCGATCTTTTATCCACATTACGGGAAGGAGAAGATATCAAGCCGTTGATCCAGTCAACCATTCTTGCTAAAGCCAAAGCACTGGGCGGACAATTTGAAGGGGTTTTCCGGAACATTGATGCGGCAAAGATCGAAAACCGGAGTATGATAACCATCGGAGGATAATGGAGAATAAGACGGCAATCATCATCCTGGCAGCAGGAAACTCATCCAGGCTGGGCAAACCCAAACAGCTCCTGCATTACAAAGGAAAAACCCTGTTGCGGCATACCGCAGACGAAGCCTCATCGGTAACGGCAAAAGTAATTGTGGTAACGGGAGCAGAAGATTCGCAGATTACGGAACAGATCGCCGGCTTTCATCACCTCCCGAATGAACACTGGGCCGAAGGCATGGCGTCTTCCCTTAAAACAGGGCTTCATGAAACTTTACAGCTTTTTCCGGAAGCTGAACAGTTTATTTTTACAGTCTGCGATCAGCCTTTTATCAGTGCTGCTGTTTTTAACGCTTTAATCGAGAAAAAAAATACTTCTCCAAAGGGAATAATAGCATCGGCTTATGCAGATACGCTGGGTGTCCCGGTGCTTTTCAGCAGTTCATATGTAAAAGAATTATTCAACTTAAACGGTCAGGAAGGAGCCCGGAAACTGATCCGGCAGCATAAGGACGACACGGATTCCATCGCTTTTGAAGCAGGGTCCTGGGATATTGATACCTGTGAAGACTATAAAAAATTAATCAATTCATGATTTCAGTTACAGAAGCAAAACAAATCATTCTCAATCATTTACCGGACAGAAAAACAATGCTGTTGCCGCTTTCTGAAGCGGCAGGCCTGGTCACTTCATCCGAAGTGATTGCCGGTACCGATATTCCGGGCTTTCCGCAGTCCTCGATGGACGGTTATGCTTTAAAATATGAAGATAGAAATTTACCCCTGGAGATCAGCGGTGAGATGGCGGCCGGAACTACCGCGGCTTTACAGATAACAAACGGACAGGCTTCCAGGATTTTTACGGGCGCACCTTTGCCTGAGGGAGCCGATACCGTTGTGATGCAGGAAAAGATAACGGTGGAAAATCAAATACTGGTTATTCATGATGAAAACCTTAGTCTCGGACTGAATGTACGCCCGAAAGGATCTGAGGTAAAACAGGGGGCTGTTGCCATGGGCGCAGGAATGGTATTGAGTCCGGCTGCCATCGGATTTCTGGCCGGCATAGGGAAAGATAAGGTTGAAGTATACCGCCCGCCTGTGGTCGCAGTGATCTTAACGGGGAACGAACTTCAGGATCCGGGAAAAGAACTGGCTTTCGGGCAGGTGTATGAAGCGAATTCCTATCAGCTCAAAGCCGCATTGGAAAAAACGGGCGTTAAAGAGATCCGCATTTTCAGGGCTGAAGATGATCCTGAAACCTTACAGCAGGTTCTGGAACAGACCTTGGCAGCAAGTGACCTGGTGCTTCTCAACGGAGGGGTGAGTGTCGGGGATTATGATTTCGTGACCCGGGCGGCAAAACATTGCGGCATCGAGGAAAAGTTCCACAAAATCAGACAGAAACCCGGAAAACCTTTATTTTTCGGAACCAAAGGAGAAAAACTGGTTTTCGGACTGCCGGGAAATCCCTCTTCGTCGCTGACCTGTTTCTACCAATATGTCCTGCCGGCTGTTGAGCAGCTTTCAGGATTAAAAAATTCAATACAAAAAATCAATGCAACGGCAACCCATAATTATACAAAACCTCCGGGACTGACGCATTTCCTGAAAGCCTTTTATGAAAACGGTTCGGTTACGCCGCTTCATGCCCAGGAATCGTACCGGCTTCATTCTTTTGCCCAGGCCAATTGTTTTCTGGTGCTGCCCGAAGAATCTGTAGGATGTAAGAAAGGCGATACCGTGGAAATCCATTTGTTGCCGGTCTGATTCAATTTAAATTAAAAGAAAATTAATGAGTATAGAATTATTTTATGCCGTCCTTTTTGTCGTCGCATTTTTTTATGCAGCGGTAGGTCACGGCGGAGCCAGCGGCTATCTGGCACTGATGGCTTTGTACGGGGTTGCACCGGAAGAAATGAAACCCACAGCTTTGGTCCTCAACCTGTTTGTATCACTTACTTCATTTATCCAGTATTACCGGGGCGGGTATTTTTCAAAGAAACTGTTTATTCCCATTGCCGCCGCTTCCATACCGCTTGCTTTTATCGGCGGGATGATGACGGTGGAAGAAAATATTTACAAACGCATCCTGGGGGTCCTTTTGCTGTTTCCGGTAATCCGGTTTTTCTTTTTCAAAAATACGGAGGACCATGAGCTGAAGGAGCAGAATGTTGCAATAGCGGTGGTTACCGGCGGTATCGTCGGATTATTATCCGGAATGATTGGTATCGGCGGCGGAATCATCCTTTCCCCGATCCTGCTCTTGCTTAAATGGACCAACCAGAAACAGACGGCAGCCATCAGCGCAGCTTTTATATTCGTGAATTCCCTTTCCGGGCTGGGCGGGATGCTGACCCAGGGGATCAAATTTACCGACAACATGTTTATGTACGTCACTGTTGCCTTTACCGGAGGACTGCTCGGAGCTTATTTAGGCTCTAAAAAATTCAACCAGAATGTATTAAAATATGTATTGGCCACGGTACTGCTGATGGCTTCCTATAAACTTTTACTGACCAAAGCTTAAAAAATGAAATATCTTACCCCTTTATTCGTGTTTTTAACCGTATTTCTTCATGCGCAGAAAATCTCTGTAAAAGGAGATATCAGCAAACCGGTACTGTTTACTTACGAAGATCTAAAAAAATATCCGGTGCATGAAGTGAAAAGCATCGACATCCTGAACCATAAAATGGAATTCAAGAAAAACCTTAAAAACCTGAAAGGCGTTCTGCTTAAAGATGTTTTAAGTCAGGTTATCTTTAATGCTCCGACACCGAAAGAACTCAGCACTTTTTATCTGGTATGCACGGCGGAAGACGGGTATAAAGCAGTCTATTCCTGGAACGAACTGTTTAATACGGAAGCCGGTGATCATATTATGCTGATAACAAGCGAGAACGGGCTTGCAACTTCCGGAACGAAAGAGGGGATCACCCTGATTACGCCGGGAGACCGGGCAACAGGAAGACGATATGTTAAAAATCTTTCAGAAATTGTTATTAAAAAAGCGGATTGATATGGAAGTGAAAATCATAGCTTTCGGAAAGATCGCCGAAATCACGGGAAAAGAATTTTCCGTCTCTGCATCCGATACCAAAGCTTTAAAAGAACAGTTAGCGGTACAGTTTCCGCAGCTCGCCGACATGAAATTTGCAGTGGCCGTTAATAAAAAGGTTACCGAAGAAAATACAGTACTCAGCACGAATGACACGGTGGCTCTGATGCCGCCTTACTCCGGAGGATAATATGGAAAAGCAGAACGAAAGATATTCCCGGCATTTCAGCCTTTCAGGATTTGGAAAAGCAGGGCAGGAAAAACTTTTGAAGGCAAAGGTCCTCGTGATTGGTGCCGGCGGACTGGGCTGTCCCGTTCTGCAGTATTTGGCAGCGGCGGGCGTCGGGACGATCGGCATTGCGGATCATGACCAAATTTCGCTGAGCAATCTGCAGAGACAGACACTTTACACCACCGGAGAAATCGGACAACTGAAATCGGTAACAGCATCCAGAAAACTCAGGGCTTTAAATCCGGAAATTACCATTGCAGCATACACTGAAGAAGTTACCGCCTCAAATGTCTGGGATCTGATCTCAGGATACGACCTTGTGGTGGATGCCACGGATAATTTTGCCACCCGTTATCTGATCAGCGATGCCTGCTGCCTGCTGCAGAAGCCTCTGGTTTTCGGCGCGGTCTCTCAGTATGAGGGGCAGGTCGCGGTTTTCGGACTTAATGATCAGGGGCAATACATCAGTTACCGCGATCTTTTCCCGGAGCCTCCGCGTCCCGGTGAAGTCCAGGACTGCAATGTAGCGGGCGTGCTGGGTGTATTGCCCGGAATGATCGGGATGATGCAGGCGAATGAAGTCATTAAATATATTACCGGAATCGGGAACGGATTGACCGGTAGGCTCCTGACCTTTAATATGCTTACGTACGAAACGATGATGGTTGAATTATCTAAAGGGAAAGATTCGGAAAAGATGATGCCGGCAAACAGGGAAGAACTTGAAAAGACAGATTATCAATGGCTTTGCGGATTGTCTCATCCGGACATCCGGGCGTTAAACCCTGAAGACTTTTTAATTAAAATAAAAAAGGGTGAGATTGTTGCTATCGATGTAAGGGAAAAAGGTGAGTTGCCGGCGGCCGGTTTTCCCCATCTTCATATTCCGCTTTCCCGGCTGGAAGAAAGTCTTACCGGAATTCCGGAAGCGGAGATTGCATTTTTCTGTCAGGGCGGAACCCGCAGCCTGAAAGCCGCGGAAATCTTTATACGAAACCGGAAAACAGCATACCCACCGAGCCACCTCGAAGGAGGAATCCTGGCTTTAACACAGCAAAAGAATGAAAAAAGAGATTAAAAACATATTTAAGGAAGGCGCCATCGATCCGATGTTTATTTCTGAAAGCATTGCGAAACATTCCGCTAAAAAGAAAATCGGCGCCCATGGGATCTTTCTGGGCCAGATCCGGGAAGATGTCGTAGACGGAAAACCCGTATCAGCGATTGAATATACGGCTTACGAAGAAATGGCACTGGAGAAAATGCACCGGATCCGGGAAGAGATTTTCGCTAAATACGATCTTACCTGCATGCATGTTTACCACAGTCTGGGTACCATCAGGGCCGGGGAAATCTGCCTGTTCGTATTTACTTCGTCAAAGCACCGGCTGGCGGCGATGGAAAGCTGTAACGAACTCGTCGAACGCATCAAAAAAGAACTGCCGGTCTGGGGCCGTGAAATTTTCGAGGACGATTCCCATCAGTGGAAAGTCAATCGGTAATTGGTTGAACTCCTGAATGTCAGTTTGATAAAAGTTATTGTAAATATCAATAGGAACGGGCTTTAGCCCGTATTTCAAAAAAACAAATCCATCCGGCTTTAGCCAAAATTTATTACTGGAATCAAATTAAGGCAATATCAGTTCATCAGTCAGTACGGAGAATTGATCTTCGAAATTCATGAATTAAACATTGAATATCAACTTTAAACTTTGAACTTTGAACTCCAAACCTTGAATCTTTAACTCTGAACCTTAAACTTTAAACGCTCAAAATGGTTAACATTACCCATAAATCATCAACACTGCGTAAGGCGATCGCTACCGCAACGGTTAAAACTTCTTCTCAGGCGACCATTGATGCCGTACAGCAACGGAAGGTCCCGAAAGGGGATATCTTTGAATTCTCCAGGGCTGCGGCACTGTTCGGCGTAAAGAAAACCAGCGATGTGATTCCCGACTGCCATCCGCTGCCGGTGGAATATACGGCAGTAACCTATGAAATCGAAGATCTATCCATCATCATATCGGTGGAAGTGCACACCATCTACAAGACCGGGGTGGAAGTGGAGGCCATGCACGGCGCATCAGTAGCGGCACTGGTGATGTACGACATGCTGAAACCCATCGATAAAAACGTGGAAATTCAGAATATCAGGCTGCTGGAAAAAAAAGGCGGTAAATCCGACGATAAAAAATACATCTCCGGCCGGTTAAAAGCTGCCGTCGTGGTATGTTCGGATACGGTTCATCAGGGGCAGAATGAAGATGCCTCAGGGAAAATAATTGTTCGGAAGCTGGAGGAATACGGATTTACGGATATCGATTACGTGATTGTCCCTGATGAAGTGGAAGCCATTCAGCAGGCACTTTCGGAATATAAAACAGCGGCGTCAGATCTCGTTATTTTTACCGGCGGGACCGGCGTTTCACCAAGGGACGTAACCCCGGAGGCATTGGAGCCGATGATCGACCGCCCATTGCCGGGAATTATGGAAACGGCCCGTGCCTATGGCCAGGAACGCATCAAAACCTCCATGTTATCCAGGGGAATTGCCGGTTTCAGCGGAGAAACTCTGGTCCTGACCTTCCCCGGTTCTCAAAAAGGCGCTGCCGAATACATGCAATCCTTATTTCCGCAGATCCTTCATGTTTTTGAAGTAAGGGAAGGAAAAAGACACGGGTAAGGGGAATTGATGTTTAAAAGGCTGAAAGAGGGAAGCCGGATGCCGGAAGTTTCTTCTGTCAACCTATCGGTAAGAGTCTCCAATATCAAATGATCTTGTTTGCATTTTGTGAAGGACAAAACCCGGGGTTTAAGGGAAGCAGACAACCGAACCGGGCCTCAGCGTGCGAAACCTGTTTATAGAGATGAGTGGGAAGTGATGAAATCCTCTACGCTTATAAATCCGGTGAAGATCAATAGCTGGAAAGAAATTTAGATCCATTCTTAATACCGGAAAATCGATGAGTAACCGGTTTGTTTTTAATTGATGGTCTTTAAAATTAAAATGCTTTTAATCCCTGAAATTCAGTTGTTTGAGTGGTTGATGATCTTTTAATTAAGATTATTGTTAAGCATCAGATCAGGGAATGATGGGTCCTTTTCTGCAGTAAATATAAAAACCCTGTCATTTTTACATACCTCAGTTACCGTAATCATAGGATTGCGGTTCTTTTTTTGCATAAAAACATATCAAAACCAAATCTCAATAATATGCCTGATCAGAATAATCAACCGGTTGCCTTAACGGTAAACGGACATCAGCACCGGCTTGAGCTCAAGCCCTGGGTATCCCTTCTGGATGCCCTCAGACATACCCTCGACCTTACCGGCACCAAGAAAGGCTGCGACCACGGACAGTGCGGAGCGTGCACCGTTTTGGTAGACGGCAAAAGAGTACTCAGCTGCCTGACGTTGGCGGTAATGAAAGACGGCTCCGAAATAACCACCATCGAAGGAATCGGAAGCCAGGACGGGTTACATCCGGTACAGAAAGCATTCATCGAGCATGATGCGTTTCAGTGCGGGTATTGTACGCCGGGGCAGATCTGCAGTGCCATCGGACTTCTTGAAGAAGGCAAAGCACAGACCAGGGAAGAAGTACAGGACCTGATGAGCGGAAATCTTTGCCGCTGCGGAGCCAACAGAGGAATTATCAATGCCATCATGGCAGTTAAAAACGAATCGGAATGAACAATTTCTCCTATATCAAAACCAAAGAAACAGCCGATGCATCGGTATTGCTGAAAGAAAATACCGGCCATAAGGCCATCGCCGGCGGAACCAATATCGTCGATCTGATGAAATATTTTGTCGTGGAAGCCGATACGCTGGTCGACCTTAATGGAATTCAGGGAATGGATGAACTGTCGGAAACGGAAAAAGGAAGTGTGCGCCTCGGTGCTTTAATGACCAATGCAGCAACCGCTTATCATCCCGTTATCGAAAAAAAATATCCCCTGCTTTCAAAGACCATTCTGGCAGGTGCCTCCGGACAGATCCGGAATATGGCGACCAATGGCGGAAATTTGCTGCAGAAAACACGCTGCTATTATTTTTATGACCATTCGGTTCCGTGCAATAAAAGGGAACCCGGATCGGGATGTCCTGCCATTAAAGGATACAACCGCATTCACGCGATTCTGGGACATTCACAGGACTGTATCGCCGTTTTTCCTTCCGATATGTGCGTGGCGTTAGCGGCATTAAATGCAAAGGTGCATGTACAGGGGACGGAAGGTGAAAGACAGATCGATTTTGAAGACTTTCACCGGCTGCCGGGAGATACGCCGGAGCTCGATAATAATCTGAAACAGGGCGAGATCATCACCGGAATCGAATTGCCGGATGAAGACTTTTCACAAAATTACTCGTATTTAAAATTAAGAGACCGGAGTTCTTATGCGTTTGCGCTGATTTCGGTAGCTACAGTATTTAAAATTGAAAATGGTCAGATTACCGAAGCCAGGATTGCTTTAGGAGGAGTTGCCCATAAGCCTTGGCGAAGTAAGGAAGCTGAAGAGTTTCTTAAAGGAAAAATACCTTCCAGGGAGAACTTTGCCCAAGCGGCTGATCTTATTTTAGCAGAAGCACAAGGGTTTAAGCATAACCGTTTTAAAATTGATCTTGCTAAAAAAGCAATCATCCGGAACTGTATGATGGCCCTGGAACCTGAAACCCAGCGACCGGGCGCAAAACCTTCTTTGTAGTCATCCAAACACCAACCCAAAAATTATTTATGAAAAATTTACCATCGATAGGACAGCCGCACAACCGCCTGGAAGGTGCCCTGAAAGTGACGGGCAGTGCAAAATATGCCGGTGATTATAATGTAGACGGGCTTTTGTACGGTTATGTCGTCAACAGTACCATTACCAAAGGGAAGATTAAAAGCATCGATACCACAGGCGTGAAAGACCTGGAAGGGATTGTTGAGATCTTAACCCATGAGAACCGTCCCTCTACAGCCTGGTTCGATTTCCAGTATGCGGATATGGATGCTCCTCCGGGAACGGTCTTTAAACCATTAAAAGATAACACCATCCGCTATAACGGCCAGCCGATTGCACTCGTGATTGCTGATACTTTTGAAATGGCCCGCTATGCCGCAGCCAAGATAAAAATAGAATACGAAACGGAAGGATTCGCTACCGAAATGGCCGCCAATCTTGAAGAAGCCCGTGATCCGAAAAAAGGCCTCGCTTCTTTACTGAAACCGCCGCCGCCAAAACCGAAAGGCGATTTCGATACTGCTTATCAAGAATCTTTTGTAAAAACGGACAGCCGGTTCAGCCACGGTACGGAGCATCATAATCCCATGGAACTCTTTGCCTCAACGGTCATCTACGAAGGGGAAGGCAAATTAAAAATTTACGATAAGACTCAGGGAACCATCAATTCCCAGATGTATGTTGCCAATGTTTTCGGGCTTAAAATGAAAAACGTACAGGTGATTTCGCCTTTTGTCGGTGGTGGATTCGGATCAGGGCTGCGGCCTCAGCATCAGTTGTTTATGGCGGTGATGGCTTCGCTGCATTTGAAAAGAAATGTCAGGGTAACACTGGACCGGGCGCAGATGTATATGATCGGCCACCGTCCGCCCACTTTGCAGCATACCAAATTCGGAGCGGATGAAAACGGAAAGGTGAATGCGATCTTCCATGAAGCCATCGGGGAGACTTCCCAATTTGAAGATTATGTGGAAATTGTAGTCAACTGGGCCAATATGCTGTACCCGGCTGAACATACGTTGCTTCAGCATAAAATCGTTCCTTTGGATGTTTACAGTCCTCTGGATATGAGGGCGCCCGGCGGAAGTACGGGGATGCATGCCATTGAAGTGACGATGGATGAAATTGCTTACCAGCTCAATATCGATCCGGTAGAGTTGAGGCTCATCAACTATTCAATGATCGACAAGAGCAGTGAAAAGGAATATTCTAGTAAAGAACTGAAAGAGTGTTATCTGCGGGGTGCCAGACAATTCGGATGGGATCAGCGGAATCCGGTCCCGCGGAGCATGAAACGCGGGAATAAACTGGTCGGCTATGGTATGGCTACCGGAATGTGGGATGCCAACCGGCTTTTAGGAAGGGCTGAAGCCATTCTGAAAGCTGATGGAACAGTGGAGGTACAAAGTGCCGTTACCGATATCGGAACGGGAACTTTTACCATCATGACGCAGATTGCTGCCGATCAGCTCGGCCTGCCTTTGGAAGATGTTACCTTTTCTTACGCTGACAGTAAAATGGCTTTTGCCCCGATCCAGGGAGGATCCTTTACGACGGCAACCGTTGGCCCGGCAGTAAAGGCAGCCTGCGAAGCGCTGAATAAAAAGCTGCTTAAAATTGCCGGCCTAATAGAGGGATCTGCTTTTGCCAAAACAAAGTTTAAAGATGTAACGTTTAAAGACCGCTCTATTTTCCTGAAAGACAATCCGGAGACAAAAATCAGTTATGATGAAATCCTGAAGCATAACGACGGTAAAGAAATCCGAACCAAAAATTCAGCTATGCCGAATCCGCTGACGTCCGGAAAAAAAGCAAGGGCAGTACACAGTGCCGTTTTTGTAGAGGTGGAAGTGGATGAAGAATTGGGCGTCATTGAAGTGAAAAGGGCGTTAACCGCAGTAGCTGCCGGAAAAATTATCAATCCCAAAACGGCGGAAAGCCAGCTGCTGGGGGGCATGATCTGGGGAATCAGCAAGGCGCTCCATGAAGAAACCATTACCGATCATACCCTTGGCAAATACATGAATGATGATCTTGCGGAATACCATATTCCCGTGCATGCGGATATTCATGACCTGCAGGTATTGTTCGTTGAGGAAGATGATAAATTTGTGAACGATCTCGGCGTAAAAGGCGTGGGTGAAATCGGTGGGGTCGGCATGCCGCCGGCGATTACCAATGCCGTTTACCATGCCACCGGCAAAAGGATTTACGACCTGCCGATCCATTTCGATTATCTGCTTGAATAATCTTTTCAATATAACAATCAACAGAAACGGGCTCCGGTCCGTTTTTTTTATGAACGATATTTCAACTGATAGAAACTCGTGGATTTTGTATATGATGGCTCTTTAATTTAATACATCAGTCACAGAGAGAATTTAATGGATGGCGTATATTTTAGAGCACATAAGATTAAAGATCAAAGATTTTTTAAAACTTTTGCGAACTTATCCCGAGTGTAATATTCAGCTTTATTAAACAGAATGTATATCTTTTAATCTTCGTAGTAAAATTTTCCCGGTCATTTACCTTAACTGCGCCACCAATTCCGAAATTCTCCTGACCACCACATCCATTTCCTCTTTTGTATTGTCTTTTCCCAGACTGAACCGGATGGAACACAAGGCGTCTTCATCACTTAACCCCAGGCCTTTCAGTACATGCGACGGCTCGGTGGTAACTGATGAACACGCCGATCCGCTGGATACCGAAATATGCTGCAAAGCCATGATCAGCTGTTCTGAAAACACATTTTTAAATATTATATTCGAGGTATTGAAAATGCGGTGTTCAACAGAGCCGTTCACGGCAGTTCCCTCGATTTTCAGCAATTCATTTTCCAGGTAATTGCGTAGGGACTTTACATAAGCCGTGTCGTGAGCCATATTTTTGTTTGCAATCTCACAGGCCTTTGCCATCCCGATGATTCCCGGGACATTCAGGGTTCCGCTCCGCCTGTTTTTCTGTTGACCGCCACCGGTGATCTGAGCCTCCAGGTATTTTTTGACGCTTCCGGAAACATACAGCCCGCCGACTCCTTTCGGTCCGTAAAATTTATGCGCGGAAAAGGCCATCAGATCGATGCCCAGCTCCCGAACATTCACCAAAATTTTTCCCACTGCCTGGGTGGCATCACACAACAGGAAAGCCCCTTTTGCATGAACCATTTCGCTGATTTTTCTGATATTCTGAACCGTCCCGGTTTCATTATTTACCATCATGATGCTTACCAGAAGCGTTTCATAAGTCATCGCATCTTCAAGTACCTCCAAATCAACCAATCCGTCGCTTTGAACGGGAAGGACGGAGCAGACCAGATTATTTTTTTCTGCATGATTCTTAACCGTATCCAAAACCGCTTTATGTTCGGTGCATAAAGTGACGAGGTGATTTCTTTCACCTTTTGAAATTCCTCTCACGGCCAGATTTACGGATTCCGTAGCGCCTGAAGTGAATATGATGTCCTCCGGCCGGCTTCCGATAAGATCAGCCACCTGCCAGCAGGCATTGTCAACCAGTTCGTTCACGGTAAGTCCTGCCAGATGGCTGCTGCCCGGATTTTGATAATGTTCCGTAAAAAAAGGAAGCATGGCCTGCAGTACTTCTTCATCAAGCCGGGTGGTCGCATTATGGTCGAGGTAAATAGTCGGGGGATTCATATCAAAATAAAGAATTGTTCAGATCTACTATAAATATACGAAATCCTTTTGTAAGATGAGGTTTTCAAATGATGGAAGGATAGACTGTTCTCTGTAAAAATTACGGAAACTACCACATCACTACTCTGTTTTACGGGTTTTTTGATTACGATCAATAAGATTGTTGGGCATTGTCTCTATCTTTGGGAAAAGAATAGGCTGAACAATAAGATGAGATAAATCCGGAATAAAATATACAACGGATTACCCATCCGGATCTGGTCGTAACTGCAATCATAAACACTTTGGACTGAATCCTTTGTGGTTATGATAAAAACGTGATTATCAATATTCCCGCTCACCGGATGATCCGGAGGTACCGTTGAATATTATAGAGTAGAAACCTGACCATCAGGGTCTTATTTTAAGATTTTTAATTTCAGGAAGAACAGCCTGTACATGTTTAGTTTGGTTTAACAGATACTGATTATGATTGGTTTTTTATTCTTAATATTATTAAATTGCTTACGTAAGCATGAAATATCAGGTAATTTTTTTTAATTTTACCTAAAAATACAACAATAATCACTGTATGATTATATCTGAAGAAATTTTATTGAAGCATGGAGGTGTTCTGCAGGATTTTGTGCAGGATGAATTTATTTTTAAGGAAGGCGGCTTTTCACAGTATTATTTTCAGATACGGGCCGGAGTGGTGAAGATTAATAATTTTTTTGAAGACGGTAAGGAATTCGTTCATGGTTTCCCGTTTGAAGGCCATTGTTTTGGTGAGGCGTACCTTCTTACCGACAAGCCGTATGCCGTAAATGCCATAGCGGTTACCGATTGTACCGTGATCAGGCTGGATAAAAAGTCATACCTTGATCTCATCCATCAGCAGCCGCAGATCTTTTTCAAAGTCAGCCGCTACAGTGCGGAACGTCTGCATTTCCGCTATGTCATCTCTTCTTTCCTGGCCATTCTCGATCCGCAGATCAGGATACAGAAGCTCCTTGACCATCTGAAAGGTTATTTCGGCTATAATGAAAAATACAGTTTCCTGGTTCCCTTTACCCGGTATCAGCTGGCCTCCCTCACCGGAATGCGGGTGGAAACCCTGATCCGCACGGTAAAGAAAATGGAAAAGCTGAAGATCCTCAGAATCGACAATACCAAAATTTATTATTAACATGCTGGCGTGAAAAATGAATACTTCATCCGATTATTAAAATTAATCTGACAAAATTTTAATCTGTTATTTCACAGGAGAAGTATTGAGAATAAGTACAAATGATCTTAAATTCAGCCGAAGGATTTTAAAAGTTCCGTTTATTTAAAAGTAAAAGATTTTCACATTCTTAATTCCGCTGAAGAATTCTCTATTTACCCAACAGCTCATTTTCATAAACCATGAAAAATTGATCGGTACCATAGGGAATTCCGGCTACAGGATCGTGACAATCGGCTACATGGATACTGCATAAATTTCAGAACTTTGCGATATCAAAAAACAATTAAAATGAAAGTATTTGTTACAGGAGCTTCGGGCTTCATCGGTTCGGCAATAGTTCAGGAATTAATCAAGGCCGGTCATCAGGTCATCGGGCTGGCCCGTTCGGAAGAATCGGCAACTGCCATCCGGGAGGCCGGTGCAGAAGCATTGCCGGGAGGATTGGAAGATCTGGATGTTTTAAAGCAGGGGGCTTCTCTGGCTGACGGCATTATCCACACCGCATTTATCCATGATTTTTCCCAGTATCACAAATCCGGTGAGGTTGACGAAGCGGCGATCCGGACCATGGCCGAAGCGGTAAAAGAAAGCGGAAAGCCGATGGTTGTAACGGCAGGACTGCTGGGTCAGCCGTTGATCAACGGGCTTATTACCGAAGAAAGCTCAGCAGACCATTCTCTGAGAAAATCTGAAACTACCGCCCTGGCTTTGGCAGAAGAAGGGGCAAACATTTCGGTGATCCGCCTTCCGCCATCCGTTCATGACCGTGGGGACAAAGGCTTTGTACCGTTTATCATCAGCCAGGCTCATAAAAACGGGGTGTCGGCTTATCCTGCAGACGAAAAAAACTGGTCGGCCGTCCATCGCCTGGATGCCGCCCGTGCTTATCGCCTGGCTTTGGAAAAAGGAGCGAGGGGTGCCGTGTATAATGTAGTAGGTGATGCTTCAATTCCGCTCCGGGAAATTGCCGCGGTGATCGGTGAAAAGCTGGATCTGCCGGTGCAGGCATTGTCGGGTGAGGAACTGGCGAACCATTTCGACTGGCTCAGCCGTTTCCTGGCCTATGAAGGTGCCGCGACAGGAACCAAAACCCAAGCAGCCCTAAACTGGAAACCGGAACATCCGGGACTTCTGCAAGATATGAAAGCAAACTATTTCATCTGATGGCGCCCGGTGGCTGAGCGGAGCCGAAGCTACCATGGTGCTTTTGATTTGGATTGAAAAATCTCCCACAGATTTGCGCAGATTTTCACTGATGATTGTGCTTGATCTTAACACATCAGTCACAGAGAAAGAATTTGATGGTTTGCGTATATTTCAGAACATATGAGATTAAAAATCAAAGATTTTTAAAACTTTGCGCTTAGTTTTTGCTATTATATTAAACCATAGATTGCGCAGATTTTCACAGATGATTGCGCTTTATTTTAACACATCGGTCACAGAGAAAGAATTTGATGGGTTGCGTATATTTCAGAATACATGAAATTAAAAGTCAAAGATTTTTAAAACTTTGCGCTTAGTTTTTGCGGTTATATTTAAACCATAGATTTGCGCAGATTTTCACAGATGATTGTGCTTGATCTTAACACATCAGTCACAGAGAAAGAATTTGATGGTTTGCGTATATTTCAGAACACATAAGATTAAAAATCAAAGATTTTTAAAAACTTTGGCGCGCTTTGTTCATCATCAGGCATTCAGCTTTATTCTGCAGCGTATATGTCTTTTGTGACTATTGTGGTTAAGTCTTATGGGGCTTTGATTTCGCTCAGCCACCGAGGATTTCCGTTTCTTTCACTGATGAAGCATAAAAATCTTTGACTTTTTTCTGATGTGATCTAAATATGCGCAAAGCTGGAAAACTAAAATCTGATATGCCTTATGTGTCAAAAACTTTTGTGATTAAATTTTTTCAGATAAATCTGAATCACAGAAGGACCAAAGTGTAAAACCATTAAACAATAAACCGTACCTTCGGATTATGGAACAGCGACCCATCCAGAGAATAAAAACCATCAGCGAATTCCACCGGCTGCGCGGATTTCCGCCGCCGGAACATCCGCTGATCAGCATCGTCGATTATTCGAAAATCGTGCATTCCGAAGACATCGGGGAAATCAGCTGGGTGCTGGATTTTTACCAGATCAGCCTGAAAAGGGGGATGATGACGAAATTCAGATACGGCCAGCAGGATTATGATTTTGACGAAGGCCTGATGTTCTTCATGGCACCGCAGCAGGTCTTCCGGATCGAAGCGGCGAAAAATTCCAATGCCGAACGTTCCGGCTGGATGCTGATGATCCATCCCGATTTCCTGTGGAATACGCCGCTGGCCAACATGCTCGGCCGGTATGAGTTTTTCGATTATTCGGTGAACGAAGCCCTCTTTCTTTCGGAAAAGGAAAAAGAAACGCTGAATGCCATCATCAGCACCATTGAGCAGGAGTACCATTCGGTGATTGACACATTCAGCAAGCAGATCATCATTTCGCAGATCGAAACCCTGTTGCATTACTCGGAGCGGTTCTATCACCGCCAGTTCATCACCCGGGAGAAATCCAACCACGAAATCCTGGGCCGCCTCGATGCCCAGCTTTCCACCTATTTCAACAGCGACGACCTGATCTCCAAAGGGCTGCCGTCAGTAAAATCCGTTGCCGGAGTACTCGGCGTTTCCCCGAAATATTTAAGCGGCCTGCTGAAAGTCCTCACCGGCCAGAGCACGCAGCAGCACATCCACGAAAAGCTCATCGAAAAAGCGAAGGAAAAACTCTCCACCACCAGCCTTTCCGTCACCGAAATTGCCTACCAGCTGGGCTTCGAGCATTCCCAGTCCTTCAGCAAACTCTTCAGAAACAAAACAAAACAGTCACCGGTAGAGTTCCGGCAGGGGTTTAATTGAGGAGGGGAAATATTAATTAAATTCCGGGAAACCTTATTTCGTTTTTGGACTAAACAGGAAACCTATCAATATATATGATCAGCATGGATTGTATTTAAAGTTGAAAATTTTCAAAAAAAATATTTTTGAATTATAATTATTTAGTAACTTTATCCAAAACTAAGTCCCGTGAATGCCAATCGATTAACCGCCGTTCCTGATTCCGGAAGGCTTCCGTCTTTTTCCTTAGAATTTACAGTTTTATTACTCTTCACGGGATTTCACTTATTTTATTCGCATTATTATGTACTCCGGCTGGGCCATGGTTCTGAATGGACCGTACAGTTCAGGTCTCTGCAGGAAAACCTGCGGTTTTTCACATTCATGAGGAATTTTAACAGTTGAGGAGTACGGCAGACGGTGCTCATCCGGGCCGGCATTCAGAACATGAAAAAGAAAATTCAATTTTTATAAAAACGAATACTTATGGAACATCAAAAAAACATCAACACCAAGTTTGATACGATCCTGGACAAGTACGGGACCTGTGTTTTCAAGGGAAGCGAGGAAAAAGGAACGCTTTTGAAAAGAATGGATGAGCTTTCCGGAAAGACATTTTCCGACATCACTTCCATGGATGACGGCAAGAAGCGGTACTGGGTAGATTTCGTACAACAGGGCGGGGGGGTCCTCGGTTATGCGCTGGTAGGATACACCTTTGTGCTGGAGTATGCCGGAATCCGTTTTCTAAGGCTTGCCGGTACCAGCGCAGGAGCCATCAATACAGTGTTTCTGGCTGCGATCGGCGAGAAAAATGATCCCAAAAGCCCGGAACTCTATGACATGATCTTTAACGAAAGCCGCTTTGACGTAAAAGGTTTCGTAGATACCAAAAACATCCTGCTCAGGCAGCTTATCCTCAGGGGAAAAGGGCTTATCAGGAACTTTCTGGGCATTTCGCTGGTTTTGGTACTGCTGATGCTGTTTCCTCTGCCCTGGCTCAGCCACACCGGAAACGAAGGAAAAGTGGTGTACGGGATTTTTACGATAGCCTTTTTGTTGTGGACCGGTTACCTGATCCTCCTGATCAAAAAATTTGCAACCAATCAGTTCGGAATTAATCCCGGAGATAAGTTCGAGGCCTTTTTGGAGCGGGAACTGGCCGGCTTCGGCATCACAAGCCAGCAAGAGCTGGATCAGAAGGCTAAACTTAAGTTCAGCCTGAATGTCGCTGATAAATCATATGTCTGTACCGGAAAAAGTGCGATACGACTGAATCTGGAGTCGGAAGATGTTTTACGGATGGGTTATGATATGCTTAAAACAGATTACTCGTTTGTAACCACGGATATATACAATGAATGTAAGATTGTTCTTCCGAAAGAAGTCAATCTGTACTTCGGAGAATCTGAAGCTCTTAAGAACAACCCGGCCCGGTACGTCAGGTCGTCGATGGCCATCCCATTCTTTTTTAAGCCTAAAATTTTTGAAACCTACACCGAAAAGGTAGATGAAGAAGGAAGCAGGAATTTTCTTTGGGAAACCTGGAAAGGAATCGATGTGAAAAATGTAAAATCCCATGGAATCCTGATCGACGGCGGTTCGCTGTCGAACTTTCCGATTAATCTGTTTCACAACAGTGAAATTTCAGTTCCCCGTTTTCCGATTTTCGGAGTCAGGATTATAGACGAAAAGCCCGTGGAAAGGACCGTGAGGAATGGCATTGAGACAAAGGACCCGATGTCTTTCGGCGCATTTATAGGACAGATGATCAATACCATCCGCAACAATGAAGACAATTCCTTTCTGGCGATCAACCCGTTCTATAAAAAATACTGCATCTCGGAGATCAAAGTATACCGTACAGAAATCAGCTGGCTGAATTTCAACCTGACGTCAAAGGAAAAGGATGCCTTGTTCCTGGAAGGGGTGGAAGCCGCGCTCGAATTTCTGGAAAAATTCGACTGGGAAGAATATAAAATACAGAGACAGAACATTAAAAAGAACTGATATGATACAAAGAATACTGAAAGATGCGTGTATCCTGCTCGCCGCGGCTCTCAGCGGAATCATCACGTTTCTACAGCTGCCGAAAGCCCTGATGGTTTTGGAGGGAAAATCTTTTGAAGTTAATTCATCAGCGAATTTTCAGCAGGTTTACCAGGGGCTGCCACACCTGAGGGCTGCAGAATTTACCACCCTTAAGTATGATGATATCTTTTTATGGGTATACGGGATTTTCCTGATCACCTATGTTTTAACACTTAAAAGCATCAACGCTGATGAAAAGCGCGTGAGAAAAATCCGGTGGGAGGACCGGAAAAAAATTACCTGGATTTTAAATGTTTTATTGGTGGTTTCCGTTGCTTATGTAATTTCAGACTGGTGGGAGAACCGGCTTTACTGTGAGATCATGAGCCGTACCGACGTTAGCGTTACCGGTCTGCCGTTTCTGGCAAAGATGAAATGGCTGCTGGCCTTATTCCCGCTAGCCGGCTGTTTACTTATTGATAAAAAATACTTCAGGAACAATTTCAATATTCTTTACAGGGTCATCATCGTCATCGGAATTATGGCGTCAGTCATGATTGTCTTATCGCTGCAGCCCCTGATCTCGGAAGTATTTGCTAAAATAGATGCCATCCGGTGGTATGCGATATCTACTTTATTCGGATAATGGAATGACTGCTTATCCAAAAAGCAGCTTCTGACCCTGGAAGCCGCTTTTTTTTAGGTTTTCCGTCCATACATCAGCATCCTTTTAAAAGAATACACCGCCGGGAGTTTGGGGAATGCCTGTGCGATCCTCTGTTTGAATTCGGCAATGAAAACCTTTTGCTGCTCTTCGGTTAGTCTTTCGAGGTAAGGGATTAGTGCGGAACCGGAAATAAAATTGAATAAGGTATCATGATCCTCCGCGATGATCGGATATACTTTCTGGAATACATTTAAATCTTTTAAGCCGTTTTCAAAAAGGATCCGGACATAGTCATCGAGGGGTAGAACCGGAGAATGGATATTCCAGCCGTCCAGTTGGGTGCGGAAGGGTTCTTCCGATGCCAGATCAAATAAAATCCGGTTCAGGAGGTTTCCCGGCTGGCAGGGCATCTGTACGGCCAGCTGCCCGCCCGGATTCAGTTTGGAAATTAATTCCGGGAACAGTCCGTGGTGGTGATCCGACCATTGCAGAGCGGCATTGCTGAAGATGAGGTCCCAGCGTTCATCGCTTTCCAGGACATCTTCCGTCATCGTCTGCCTGAAATGAAGCCGTTCATGCCGGAGATTTTCTGCCTTGGCCAGCATTTCCGGGGAAGAGTCGATTCCGGTGAAGACGGATTGCGGGAATTTTTCAGCAAGGATGGCCGTCTGTTCGCCGGTGCCGCAGCCGAGATCAACGGCTTTCATCTCTTTCTCATCAGAGAGAAGATCCGACAGGTCGAAAAAGGGTTTGAAACGGATATTTTTAAACTGGTTGTAGACTTCAGGATTCCAGGGCATAACGGGATTGTTTTAGATGATTGAATTTAGTGATTTTATTTAAATTAACATAAAATCAACCGTATTTAACTTTTATTCAAATGTTTACTTAATTCAAAAATAAAATTAAGGCTGATTCCGTCAGGATTTTAAATAGAATTCCTCCTGGTAGAACGAAGAAACGGTCACACTTCTGATACGATTTTATCCTGTCCTATAGAAAGTCGTTCCTTCAAGACTTTAAAACAAGGTAAGTCCTGCCATATTCAATTTATATTTAGTCTCTTATTTAATTAGAAATAAAATTAAGACTGCTTAGTAAGAATCTTGAATAGATTGAATTTTGGCAGGATGACAAAAGATGCAGCTTGATCATAAGTACCTTTGATCCTGTTTTTGACAAGAGAAACTTCCGGCATCCGGCATCCCTCTTCCAGCCATTTAACCCGGATTCCACTTAGGGTTCACGTTAAATTAGTAAAAACCTTTTACCGCCGGATTACCGCTTAACCGGATTATAGAATCTGCGAGCTCTCCTTGATGCTGTTCATTACAAAAATACTTTTGGTCTGCCCGATGCCTTCGATTTCGGACAAGGTGTTGACGAAGAATTCATGGAATTCATCCATATTCGGGGCGAGGATCTTCAGCATAAAATCGAAATCGCCGCTGATGTTGTAAAATTCCACCACTTCCTTCAGCCTGCCGACTTCTTCAATAAATTTTCCGGCTGTTTTCTTATTATGGACATTCAGGGCAATCATGCAGATCACCGTCATTCCTTTATTCACCTTTTTCCGGTCGACGACAGTGGTGTATTCTTTTATGATGCCCAGCTTTTCCATTCTCCTGATCCGTTCATGCGTCGGCGTAGGGCTCAGGTTGATCCGGGCAGCGATGTCACGGACGCTCAGCTTGGCATCTTTCTGCAGGATGCGGAGGATGGAGAGGTCTTTTTCGTCAGGGGTATAATTTTCAGCAGCCATTTGTTCTGTTTTCTGTAATAAAATGAGCTTTAATAGAACTATTGTTCTTTTAAATTATCTTAAGATTTAAATGTGTTCCAAAATTACTGTATAATTTTGACAAACGTTCTGTTAATTTTAATTTTGCAGCATAATTGAACAACATGGAAAGAAAGAACCTGATCCTGATGATTGCCTCGGCAGGAACATTTGTAGAAGCACTGGATATTGCCATTATCAATCTGACGATCCCCTCGATTCAGGCGCAATTCGGAATCGGCGCGGAGACCGTACAATGGCTGCAAACGCTGTATGTCCTGTTTTTCGGCGGATTCCTGATTATCGGCGGAAAATTATCCGACCAGATCGGAAGCAGGAAAATCTTTCTTTGGGGCTCACTGATTTTTATGCTGACCTCCTTAGGAGCCGGTTTGTCGACCAGCTTCGGTACGCTGACTGTGTTCAGGGCTCTGCAGGGATTGGGAGCCGCTTTTATCATGCCTTCTGCCATGTCGATCGTTACCCATACGTTCCGGGAAGAACGGGAGCGGAGCCGGGCCATCGGGATTTTCAGTTCATTCGCCGCCATCGGGTCGGGGAGCGGACTGTCACTGGGAGGGATCATCAGTACTTACCTGAGCTGGCATTGGGTATTCCTGATCAACGTTCCGGTTCTCATGGTCACTTTAATTTTTGCCTTCCGCTTTCTTCCGGAAAATGAACAAAGGAAAACCCAGAAAACGGATTTCCTTTCGGGGGTACTGCTGGTACTGGGATTGCTGGGCCTGACCTACGGGACGCATGAACTGATTCATATCAAAGATCAGCCCTTCACGGTTACCGGTGCCTTAATCTTAGCCCTGCTACTGTTGGTGCTTGTGGCGTACCGTCTGAAATCTGCAGCACAACCCCTGATCGACGTTAAAATATTCCGGTACCGGTCGCTGATGGTTTCCAACCTGGCATTCGTAGCTCTAGGAGGATTTTTCATCGGATTTTTATTCCTGATTTCCCTGATGCTGCAGAAAGATATGGGGCAAAGCGCGGCTTCGGCCGGACTGATGCTGGTCCCGTTCAGCATCCTGTCGGCTCTTGTGGCGAAGTTTATTCTGCCCCATGTGGCCAAAAGATTAAATCCGGCACGGATGGGAATTTTCGGTTGGGTGTTTATGCTTTCCGGGGCCGTTTTGTTACTGATTTCCGTCCATTCAGGGCATCCGCTGCCGGTGGTTCTATCAGGGGCGGCCTGTATTTCGGGTATCGGGATGACCTTCTGCTTTACGGCTTTATCCGTTCTGGGCATTCAGGAGGTCAACGCTTCGGATTACGGGGTGGCCGCCAGCCTGGGCTCTACCAGCTATTTCCTGGGTGCCGGGCTCGGGCTGTCGTTTATGACCCTCATGAGCCAGGTTTTTCCTTCTGAAATGGCGGTTGGAGATTTAAGCATCATCATTCTCATCGGCTATGCCGTTTTTGCTTTGGGCATGCTGATTTATTTAATGATCAGAACGCTCAGGACTGCACAGCAGGAAGTGGCGGTTTCATAGGTATCTTCCTTTAGATTATATTGATTGGGAACCGGCATATTGAGCCGGTTCTTTTATTTGAAACACATCCGTCACAAAGAGATTTTTCAGCACTTATGTATTCTCAACATCGTATTTTGGAACAGCATGAAGATTTCCGATGAAATCCCTGCAGGATGGCAAAACAGAATGAATGTTCAGGCTGTTTAAATAAAAATCTTGTGTGACCTGAAATATACGGACTTCGACTGCGCTCAGCCATCAGGAAATTAAATCTAATGTCTCTTATGTGTTTGAAGAGTTTCTTTTTATACGCTATTGAATGGTTATATTGTCCGTAATTGCATGGATTTCTACGGATAATGGAATTCGGTAGCCTCAAAAGGATTTGTTGTTTAACCGTCTTTTATTATTTTTGCCTTTTAGTCATTTATTTATGAAAATACAGATCATCAGCGACCTTCACCAGGAATTCGGACTTACTGACCTTTCATTCGACAGGGCAGACGTGGTGGTTCTGGCAGGCGATGTGAATCTGGGCACCAAAGGGATCGAATGGATCCGGAAGAAAATCCCGGATCAACCGGTCATCTATGTTCTGGGCAATCACGAATACTACAAAGGCTCCTATCCGAAAACCCTGAACAAAATAAAAGAAGCTGCACGGGACTCCAACATTTCCGTGCTGGAAAATGATTTTGTGGATATTGAGGGCGTCCGTTTTCATGGGACTACCTTATGGACCGACTTTTCGATATTCGGTGATCCGAGATATTACGGGTTCGTCTGCCAGAACGGGATGAACGATTACAGGCAGATCCGGCGCGATCCGTCTTACTCGAAAATGCGTTCCATCGACATCTTTAAGATTCACCAGTTCTCCAGGGTTTGGCTGAAAGAAAGCCTGGAAAACTCAAATGGCATGACCAATATAGTCGTTACCCATCATGCGCCGAGTCTTCAGTCGGTTCCGGAACATTTTAGGGAAGATCCGCTCACGTCGGCCTATGCTTCGGATCTTGAAGATTTCATCCTTGAACATCAGCCGCTGTACTGGATCCACGGCCATATCCACACACCGAAAAGATATAAGATCGGAGAGACGGAAATCATCTGTAATCCTCACGGCTACGTCAGTGAGAAGTATAATGGCTTTGAAAAGGAGCTGATGGTGGAGGCTTAATGAGAGATGACTGATCGTTTTCTTATCCCTTTTTACCGTTATTTGGAGCTGTTTCCCGATTGCAACGGCATCCTTTTGTTTCGCTTTGCAAAACAAAAGGATGCCGTTGCAATCGGGGCTATAATTTTCGTTATCTTCTGAAACAGTTGAGTATGAAATCAACTCAGTTATTTAAAATATGCCATTGAGAATACAAAACCACTTTAATTTATCATATACCGATTTCAGATATCATTTATACCGATAAATAATGCACACTGATCTTAATTGAAAATAAAAATGCCCGGATCAAAGCCCGGGCATTCACATTTTAGAAATAGATATCAAATTACTTCATCTCAGTCATAAACTTTTTCACAGCCAGATAAGCTTCCGTTTTTTTGGTAAAGGCCGGGTAGATTTTCACTTCCGAAGCTCCCGAATCCTTCAGCCATTGCGTCCAGATCACCTTCATAATTTCAAAATCCGTAGGCTGAATTTTAGCCGCCCCGTTTTTATCCAGTGACCGGTCGACCATTTCCAGGATGAGCACATGAAGATCTTTTAAATTGTTGGTGGTCTTTCTGATGGAATATTCCGGTTTTGAAATAATAAATTTTTCAAGATCCGAAGCCTGGCTTTTTAAAAATTCATTTCTGATTTTCTGTATCGACTGTTGATCGAACGTATATCCGGATGCCTGATTTGTACTTTCAATATATCCGTCGGTTAAAAGAACAACGATGTTTTTTGTGCTTTTAACAATTTTTCCGATAGAATCAATTTTGTCAGGTTCATTAATTACAGAAGTCTTAATGGTTTCGTTGAAGTAATTCCAGATATCCGATCCGGCAGGATGCTGAAGCGAGTATTGATATACTTTTGATATTTCGGTTTTGAATCTGGAAACCGACTGGCCGAGGCCTTTTCTTTTAAACTCGGAAGCATCCCGTAACTTATTTTCAAAAATCTTGAAGTTGATTTCCATATTCTCCGGATTAGCCGTTCCGCTGTTTAAAATGCCTTTATTGATAAAATCAAATTTATAAACATCCAGCTGGTTCATTTGTCTGTTATTTACTTTCAGCAGACTTCCGATGCTGTCGATCATCTGATTGATCAGTACTGTATCGTGGATGGGCTTGGGATGAAGATCCGGATTAATCCTGTTAGAAAGATCAGGAACAATCAGCACATTATAATTATTAATTTTTGTATAGGATTCATTATTTGCTGGTGAACCGTTTCCTTCTTTACAGCAGTTAAACAAGAACGGGAGTATTGCTAAAAAACTTAAGGTAAATTTTATTTTCATAAATTCTGATTTAATTCTGAGCAAAATCGGTGGCGTAGCTCTCCTGAAAGGCAATCATATTCAGCCAGTTTTCACATTCCCTGATGGCTTCTGTAGTTTTTACTTCCGCCCTGTTTACCGAATAAATTTCGTAGAGGTATTTGCTCCAGCCTTCCATAAAGATGTTTACCCTGTTTTCCATCTCTGGCTTTGAAATCGGCAGCCTGTCATTATCCACCTGGCTCTGGTAGATGTGGGCGAGGTTTTCGACTTTCTCCTTGTAGGTCAGCAGCATTTGCTTCAGGTTGTTGATCTTCGTATGGATCTGTACCGGCAGTTCCTGCAATTGCTTCGTCAGGGTTGCTTTGCTTCTTTCCAGTGCGGCGATTTCACCGTTCAGCCTGTTGTTTTCCTCTTTCAGCGTATTAATTTCCAAATGGTGGCCTTCAACTTCCGCTTCCAGGTTTTTAACGATAAATCCGGTTTTTTCCTGATGATGGGTTTTGGTCCTTTTATGATAAGAGCGGTAAAACTTTTCCGTGACGATACTGAAAAGATAGACTCCCAAAGTTCCCAGAATAAAGACCAGCAAAAAATTTTCTGAGAGGATAATTTCTTTGAATTCCAATTGCTTATTGGTTTTATTGGTAATATAGTCTATGTAATCAATGTTTTTGGCAACTTTATAGGCAATAAAACAGTCGACTACAATGACCAGGAGCAGCCCTCCGTACTGGTCGAAGAATTTACCTGCCGCCGTCTTTCTGTTTTCCGTAAGTGTATTGAAAGATTCATCACCGGATCTTATCAGTTTCATCATTCCCAAGCCTAAAGGAATACCTACGAACAGAAAAAGGAATAATATCCCCCCGATCCCTTTATCCCAGATTTGCGAGATCGCATCAGCGTTGAAGACTTCCGGCGTTTCGGGGGCACTTCCTCTGTTTAGGGCAGATGTGGTTTCGTTCTTCGAAAAAATAAAAATATAGGCCACCGAAGAATAAAAGATGAAGATATAGAACAGCAGCATGATCCCGATAAAAGCCAGGGTAACGGTCAGCGGCCAGTTCACCGGCGGTTTTACGAAATCAACTTTCAGCTCGTTAATCCTTTTCGTTAGGACCTCTATTTTGTCCTGAATAAAAGGAATTCTGATCCCCGTGTTTGATTCGATGGTCTGCTTCCGGTCTTCCATATTCTTTTCCGCTTCATGGATGTTTTTTTCTGTATTCAGGATTTCCGATTCGAGGGTATAGTCAAGAGATTCAATTTCATTCTGGGTTTTCATTTCCACATTGCTGATGCTTACTTTCAGCTGTTCATCAATCCTGCTTTTCAGCCTGGTCTTCTTTTCGGCAATCACTTCGATCTCATTGATGAAATTGGAATACAGGCTGTCCATCGCCTGCGGCAGTACCTGGTGATCGCCCTGGTTTTCATAGGCCCGCTGATAAGCATTTTCCTTTAAAAGGACTTTGTCAAAAGAACCGACTTCCGTTGCGATGATATTGTCTAAAACACCTTTGAAATCCTTCATCGACTGTTCCTGGAAAGTAAGCGGTGTTGCTTCTGTAAGTACAGGAAAGGCAGTTGAAACAGGACTGTACGATGCGCTTTCTTCCCGTTCGATCTCTTCAAGGCTCAGTCCGCTGTTTATTTTTTCGGCCCGGGTCTTAATTTTGAAGAAACTTTCCGTCAGCTCATTCACGGTTTTCGGATAATTGGTTACCAGGACCTGGACCTGATTGTTCCGGGTGTTGTTGGACCAGTTGTAGGATCCCGAAATGGCAACGTTACGGTCGATCACGCAGAACTTAAGATTCATCATGCCGTAACCGACACTTTTGATCCGCACCAGCTCCAGGCCCTGGCTCGCTAAAGAATCGAAATCAAGCTTTTCATTGTCCGGCTGATCGGAAAGGACTAACGAGACCTTCACGTTTTGGGCAAGCTTTTCCCGGATGACGTCGTACAATCCCTGATTGGTAAACCAGGCCATGGCAATAAGAATTTCGGATTTTGCATTTCTGAGTTCCGATTTGATTCTCAGTAAAATATCATCAGCGTCGGTGATGGAATCTTGGATCATCGTGTTCATCATATGGTTATAAAGTTTTTTAGTTATAGAAAAAAATTAATCGTTTTAGCTTTTTTCATGATTTTATTTCATGATCCAAATGTAAAAACATTAAAAATACCATCTTTACGGTTTTCCGTAAATTCGGTTACATCGAATAAATTTCATCCTGTAGGTTAACAGCTAGGTAGAAAAGCAGATGCTTCCGGATTAATACTTATGGCTTCTAATTGTGATATGAACCGAAAAACTTCCGGCTTCCCTTATCCAGCCTATTAATATTAATCGAAGTTCTCCGGATCAGTTTATTTTAATGTGAATTTGATGGTATTTGATTTGTTTTCAACTATTTAAAATAAAGAATATAGAAAATGATCTGGAGTTGTAACAGAGTTTTTTCTTTACGGAGTATAAAAACGATCATTTGATATTTGAGACGGTCATCGATATATTGACCCAAGAAACTTCCAGCATCCAACTTCCCTTCTTCCAACCTAAACCCGGTTTATACTTCGAGTTTACGTTATGTTAGCAATACGTATTCAGACTGGTACCATTGCATATAAAAATGCCCGGACCAAAGCCTGGGCATTCACGTTTAGAAATATATATAAGTAAAATTACTTCAGGGTAAACTTCACCTTGGTTTTGATGGCATCCGAGGAATTTCCGATCTGGGCCTCGAAGTCACCCGGCTCCGCAACCCAGTCGTGTTTCTGGGTGTCGAAAAAGCTTAAGGCCGTTTTATCAATGGTGAAAGTCACTTCTTTCTGTTCTCCCGGATTCAGATACACCTTTTCAAAACCTTTCAGTTCTTTTATCGGTCTTTGTACCGAAGACTTCGGGTCGGAAATATACAGCTGGGCGACTTCCGCGCCGGCTTTGGTTCCCGTATTTTTTACCGGAACCGTAAAAGTGATAGTATCTTCCTGAGCCATGGTTTTCTTATCGGCTTTAGCCTTTCCGAACTCAAAAGTCGTATAACTTAACCCATGCCCGAAACTGAACAGAGGCTTGATTTTTTTGGTGTCGTGCCAACGGTATCCTACCAGGATTCCTTCGTTATAGGTAATGTTGATCGGGTTTTTCTGGTCTTTGCCTTTATCAGCCGCTAATTCTTCTTTATTTCCAGGGTATTCTCCCAGCTGATGAGCGGAATTGTCTTCCAGCTTCACCGGGAAAGTAAACGGCAGTTTCCCTGAGGGATTGGCATCGCCTGCCAGGATCGCCGCTATGGAATTTCCGGCTTCGGAACCCAGGTACCAGGCCTGAACTACCGTCGGAACGTCTTTGATCCACGGCATGGCCACAGCGTTTCCGGAAACCAGAACCACCGCCAGGTTTTTATTGGCTTTGGCCAGGGCTGAGATCACGTTATCCTGGTTGTAAGGCAGTCCGTAGCTTTTGCGATCGTTGCCTTCACTGTCCTGGAAGTCTGCTTTATTCAGTCCGCCGACAAAAATCACGTAATCAGATTTTTTAGCCAGTTCCACCGCTTCATTCAGGAGTTCCTGCGGAGAACGGGTATCTTTCAGGTCCTGTCCGGATTGTACGCCGTTGTATTCGCCGCCGATGTCGCCCACATAACCCCGGGCATACTGTACCTCCGACTGCTTTCCGAATCTGGCTTTAATTCCGTCTAAAGGAAGGGTTTCATATTTTACTTTCAGAGAGGAAGATCCGCCACCGACCGTCATGATCTTGATGGCATTTTCTCCGATCACCGCAATTCTTTTGGCTTTATTAAGGTCAATCGGAAGGACATTCCCCTGATTTTTCAGCAATACGATGCCTTCTTCCCCGATTTCCCTGGCTACTGCCTTATGTTCTTCTGAAGCGATATTCCCCAAAGGCTTGTTTCGGCTCATTGTTGTTTTATAAGCGAGGTTCAGCAGCCGGGTGACTTTATCATCCAGTTCTCTGGTCCCGACTTTTCCGGATTTAATTAAATCAAGGTAAGGTTTTGCGAGATAATAATTGTCGTAAGCATTTTTGGTTCCGGCGGAAAGCCCGTTGGTCCAGCTTCCGAACTCAAGGTCGAGTCCGTTGTGGATGGCCTGTCCGGTATTGTTTACCGCGCCCCAGTCGGAAACCACTACGCCTTTGTATTTCCATTCGCCTTTCAGAATGTCATTCAGAAGATACTGGTTCTGGCTGGCATACTGGCCTTTGTACATGTCATAAGCACCCATGATCGTCCATGAATCGCCTTCGGTAACGGCAGCCTTAAAAGCCGGCAGGTAAATTTCATATAAAGTACGTTCATCCACTTTCACATTGCTCGTATGCCGGAACATTTCCTGGTTGTTCAGGGCAAAATGTTTTACGGAAGTAGCCACCCCATTGGATTGTACCCCTTTGATGTAAGGCACCACCATTTTTGAGGTTAAATAAGGATCTTCGCCCATATATTCGAAGTTTCTTCCGTTCAGCGGGGTGCGGTAGATATTGACGCCGGGCCCCAGAAGGATATCTTTCTTCCGGTAGCGGGCTTCTTCACCCAGTGCCTTCCCGTAATTCCAGGACATTTTTTTGTTCCATGTAGCGGAAAGGGCGGTCAGGGCAGGGTAGGCGATAATCGAATCGTTCGTCCAGCCCGCCTGGTTCCATTCGTCCCACATCACTTCAGGACGTACCCCGTGCGGACCGTCAGTCGTCCAGAATTCAGGAATTCCCAGTCTCGGAACCCCCGGCGAACTGAATTTCGACTGGGCATGAAGCATCGCCACTTTTTCTTCCAGCGTCATTCTCGACAGCGCATCCTGAACACGTTGCTCAACAGGTTTTGTCTCATCCAAATAAACAGGAAGTGTTGTATTTTGAGCCATATAAGAAACAGAAATAAAGGTAAATAAACTTACAATGGCGGTTTTCTTTAACATAAAAATCCTTTTTTGATTGATAGCAAAAATAGCAAAAATATTTATAGTCTCAAATTGAGAAAATAAATATTTAAATAAATGGTTATTAATAACCAGCTTGATACCCTATAAAATTCAGGCTTTATAAAGAATCATTAATATTAAAGAACATTTTGATAAAAACCCCGAAAGGAGAATTCAGCATCATATAAAAAACCGACGAAAAATAAGATGAGCTCAAAAAGTACTGAAGAAACAGCTTATAACAGGATAGGATGCAATCTTATTAATAAATAGAAAACACAAGGCTTGTCATAAAAAAAAGCAGACAGGGTTTCGCCTGTCTGTACGGGATAAACATAAATGCTTTCCCAAATACTAGTTTTAACAAGAATAAAAAATATTTTAACAGGAACAAATGGTTTTCAATTTTTTCAGTAGAAAAAAATTAACTTTATTATTCACCATTCACCTGCTCACCATCCTTTCACGGCACCGCCTTTGAAAATCTCCTCCGCTTTTTGGGCGACAGCATCCGATTCATAGGCTTTAACGAAATTTTTCACCTTTTGCGAGGTTTTGTTGTCTTCTCTGGAGACAATCACGTTCATGTACGGCGAATCTTTATTTTCTTTAAAAAGGCCCTGCTTACCGGCATCCAGGCCAGCCTGGGCGGCAAAATTATTATTGATGACGGCGATTACCACTTCTTTGTCATCCAGAACCCTTGGCAATTGGGGAGCTTCAATCTCCAGGATTTTCAGTTGTTTCGGGTTGTCGGAAATATCCGTTACTTTAGGCAGTAAGCCGATGCCGTCGCGTAATTTCAGCAAGCCGTTTTTCTGCAGTAAAAGAAGAGACCGGCCGCCGTTCGTAGGATCGTTGGGGATCACTACGGTGCTTCCGTTCTGAAGCTCGCTGATGTTTTTTATCTTTTTGGAATAGGCCACCATCGGATAGACGAAGGTGTTCCCGACCACCGCGAGTTGATAGCCTCTCTGTTTCGACTGTTCCGTAAGATAGGGAACATGCTGAAAGGCATTCGCATCAATATCCCCGTTGTTCAGGGCTTCGTTGGGAATCACGTAATCGTTGAAGGCTACCAGCTCTACCTCAAGATGGTACTTTTCTTGGGCCACTTTTTTAGCAACTTCGGCAATTTCCTGTTCCGGCCCCGAAGTGATCCCGACACGGATAAAATTCGGATCATCCTTTTTTGAGGAATTACACGCGGTCAACATCATCAGACCTGCCGTTAAAAGGCTTAAAATCTTTATTTTTTTCATTGTTAATTATTTTCATTTCAAAATGGCAAAAAGGGAAAGGGATCTTTAATAAACAGACTGATAAGTACAAATTTACCATCAGGATTTCCTCTCCGCCGACCGGTGGCAGGATCTCTGCACCATTACATTACTTTACATTCACATCATTTCAAAATACTCACACGCATATTATATCATATCCTTATCATAATTTTCACACCCCTCAAACTCGCAACCTCTCCAACTCCAATTCCAAAACGCTCCAACGCTCCAACGCTCCAACTCTCAAACTCTCAAACTCTCCAACCTTAAAAACCCTCAAACGCTCAAACGCTCAAACGCTCCAACGCTCCAACGCTCCAACCCTAAAACACTCCAACCCCCAGACTCAACGATGATCAAACCGCTTTGCCAGCCGGTCTCCCGAAAACTGAATGATAAAGACAAGCGCTACCAGCAACCCCAACACAAGATTCATGATCACGGCGTCATACCCGATGTATCCGTACTGATACCCGATCTGTCCCAGACCGCCGGCTCCCACGGCACCTCCCATTGCCGAATAACCGACCAGGGTGATTAAAGTAATCGTTGCATTGTTGATCAAAGAAGGCAAAGCTTCCGGCAGTAAAATTTTCCGGATGATCTGAAGTGGCTTGGCACCCAGTGCTCTTGCGGTTTCAATCAGTCCGTGAGGGACTTCCAGCAGGCTGTTTTCAACCAGTCTGGCAATAAAAGGGGCAGCCCCGATGCTCAGGGGAACCAATGCGGCGTTTACCCCGATCGAGGTTCCGACCAGGCTTCTTGTAAAAGGAATCATCCAGACGATCAGGATAATAAAAGGGATGGACCGGAAAATATTAACGATAACAGACAGGATCCTGTTATACACTGTATTTTCCAGCAATTGCCCTTTCCGTGTTAAAAACAGCAGGATGCCTACCGGAAGACCTAATACAAAACCGAAGAACCCTGACACGAAGGTCATAAAAACCGTTTCCCAAATTCCCTTTGACAGGAGGGACATCATCGTTTCACTAAGCATATCCTCTTACTGTATTTTGAATTTTATTCCGGTTGAAATAATAAATGGCCTGCTGATTTTTTTCCTCTTCACCCTGAAGCTGCAGCAGCAGTTTTCCGAAATTCGAGTCTCCGAGATATTCTACATCGGCTTTCAGCAGTTTGTACGGGATTTTATATTTTTCATGTACGATGGCAAGCAGTTCCTCAACGGAAATATGCTCATTCAGCTCTACTTCAACAAGCGGGAACAGCCCTGCCTGTGGTTTTTTCTGTAGTTTTTTATTCAGTTCTTGGGGGATGGTCATAATACCGGAGTTTAAAAATTGTTTGATAACCGGATGTTCTTTATTGGAGACGATCTCCGCTAAAGTTCCTTTAATTAAGAGTTTTCCTTTGTCGATTACGGCAACATGGTTGCAGACGGATTTAATGACTTCCATCTCGTGGGTAATCAGCAGGATGGTAATACCCATCCTCTGGTTGATATCCCTCAACAACTGCAGGATCGATTGTGTTGTTGCCGGATCCAGGGCACTCGTGGCTTCATCACAGAGCAGGAGATGGGGATCATTGGCCAGGGCCCTGGCAATGGCTACCCTTTGTTTTTGTCCGCCCGAGAGGCTTCTGGGATAATCATGGGCTTTATCTTCCAGGCCTACGATCTTCAGCAAATCATTAACTTTTTTATTGATTTCAGATTTATTAAGGTTATCCAGTTCTAACGGAAGGGCGATATTTTCAAAAACCGTCCGGGAAGACAACAGATTGAAGTGCTGGAAGATCATCCCGATCTTTTTCCGTTCTTTGGCCAGCTGCCGGGAATTCAGCTTTATAAAGTCTTTTCCGTTAATGATGATTTCGCCTTGGTCCGGCTTTTCCAGCAGGTTGACCGTCCGGATCAGGGTGCTTTTCCCAGCCCCTGAAAACCCGATAATGCCTACGATATCACCTTGCTCAACACTCAGATTCACGTCATCCAGTGCTTTGAAAGATTGGTTTTTCTGATGAAAGGTTTTTGAAATATTCTTGATCTCTATCATTCTTTAATCCTGTTCTTGTTAAAATAAAAAAGGCTCTACAACGTGGTAAAGCCTTTAAAAAATATGTCATATAAAAGTAAGGTCAACCAACGCAATTTTGTATGTCAGGCATACAGCAATACATCATCATATTAAGGATGGTATGCTTTCTTATGGATTGGGTTTTAAAAACTGACTTCATTTTATTTTCATGTTCTGATTACGGTGGCAAAGATAAGGCATAAATTTGTTTTAGTCCACTAAAAAAGTAGACTTTTTATAAAAATTTTCAAATTTTATATTTAAGTATTTGATTATTAGTTATTTAATTTATGCGTGTAATAGGTGCCCGGTAAAATTAAATTTGAATAACATCCATCATCCGGCACCCATCATCCTACCAATTCATCCGAATCCATTCCATATTTACATCAGACAACAGGATTTTGATTCCCATGACAAATTCTCTCAAAACACAAAAAATTACCATAGATCATGAGCGGGTAATTTCAAACCGCTTAATTTTACGGTAACATTAAAATCAGAATTATGGAAAGAACGGAAGTTGTTCTGGGAAACGTAAAAGGGGAAATTCAGCTGTTCTCAGACGATAAGAAAGCCGGGAAAATGGATATTTCGGTGATCGGCAGTAAGCTTACCGTGTATCATACGGAAGTAAGTGACGAATTTGAAGGCCGGGGTTTTGCTAAGATCCTTCTTGAAAAGCTGGTGGGTTATGCGAGGGAGCATGAGCTGAAAATTGTTCCGCTGTGCCCGTACGTCCATGCGCAGTTCAAAAGGCATCCCGATGAATATAACGATATCTGGCTGAAAGAACAGATATAGGAGATGATCTGAATGATGAAACTATTTTTAAGCCTGAAGAACCTTAGTGAGTTCTTATAGGTTTACGGCTTTGTGAACTTAGAAAACATTCAGCATTTAAAAAAGAACTCTGTGGGCTTTGTGTTAAAATTAGCCCTAGACATTAAAAGACGGTACTGTTTCACACCATCTTTAACCTTTAATTAAAAAACAAAATGAAAAAATTGAACTTCTTAGTGATCGGAAAAAATCAGGAAATCCTGGATACCCTGAAAAGGATTATAGAAAAAAATGAAGGCTGGACTGCTGAAATACTCAGTGATGAAAGTCAGAGCCGGGATTTTATTACCCATCATGAAGTGGATGTCGTCCTGCTGAGCTCCGGACTTGAAGACCGGTTTGAAAAAGACATTAAAGCTTTCTGTGAAAATCTTGATCCAAAGGTTAACGTAATCGAACATTACGGTGGCGGCAGCGGCCTGTTGCGCAGTGAAGTGGAAGAACTGTATGCTGAAAGCAAAGAATCTGAAAAAAGGGTGGTTCACCGTGCCGGTTCCGGAGGAATTACGGATATGGGCTGGGTGTCCGGCGAAAAAACCTTCAGCTTCAGCGAATTTTATGATCCTGAACGTATCCGATTCGGCGCACTAAGGGTCTTGAACGATGATTCCATTGAAGCCGGAAAAGGTTTCGGGACCCATCCGCACGACAATATGGAGATCATCAGCATTGCGCTGGAAGGAACGCTGGTCCATCAGGATAACCTGGGCAACCGGACGGAAATAAAAGGCGGCGACGTGCAGGTGATGAGTGCCGGAACCGGCGTGATGCACAGCGAATTCGGCAAGGAGGGAAGCGGTTCCGGGAAATTCCTGCAGATCTGGATCTACCCGAATAAAAGAAACGTTACGCCAAGATACGATCAGATGACGCTGGACCTGGCCAAAAGCAGGAACCGTTTCCAGCAGATCCTTTCTCCTGATCCCGAAGACGACGGAATCTGGATCTATCAGGACGCCTGGTTTCACCTGGGATATTTTGAAAACAACACCGAAGCCCGTTATGAGATTAAAAAAGAAGGAAACGGGCTCTATGCCTTCATCATTAAAGGGAGCGCAGAAATCGAAGGCGAACATTTAGGACCCAAAGACGGTTTCGGCATCAGCGGGGTTTCGGAAATCAAGGTCAAAGTGAGTTCAGAGAATACGGAGATTCTTTTGATGGAAGTTCCGATGATGAGATAAAGGTCTAATACAAATATTGCTGGCATGGGAATCATATCCGTGCTTACCGGACATGAAAGTGATGCTCGCGCCAGCATTAGGATTTAATTTGATCATCAGTGTCTTTGATGTAATGTTGACAAAGGGAACTTCCGGCATCCGGCTTCCTTTTTCCACAGCCTGTTAACCTGATTTTTTCTTCGGATTCACGTTATATCAGCAAAAATATTGTTTTTAATAAATATCCCCAAAATTAAACCCGAAAAAGAAAACACGTTGTGTTTACAGGAATTAGCAGGCATTTGAACAAGAAATAAAGATCTGAAAATTTTTCAATTTTAGTTAGACAGCGGATGATCTAATTTAACAAATTAGCAAATTCCAAAAAAAATCCCGATTTTTGCCCTCTTCAAAATCCCCAGAACTTCATGAAACTTTGTATTGCCGAAAAACCCAGTGTTGCCAGAGATATTGCCAAAGTATTGGGCGCCACGATGCCAAAGCAGGGCTATATGGAAGGAAATGGCTACTGCGTGACATGGACGTTCGGGCACCTCTGCACCCTTAAGGAACCGCATGATTACGGTCCGCAGTACAAATCCTGGAACCTGTTTCTTTTGCCGATCATTCCGCAGAATTTCGGGATTAAACTGATTCCGAACAAAGGGGTTGAAAACCAGTTTAAAGTGATCGAAAGACTGGTGGAAGAATGCGATGAGGTCATCAACTGCGGGGATGCCGGGCAGGAAGGAGAGCTGATCCAGCGTTGGGTGCTGCAGAAGGCCAAATGCAATAAGCCGATTCAGCGGCTGTGGATTTCATCCCTGACCGAAGAGGCGATTAAAGAAGGTTTTTCCAATTTAAAGCCGGCAGAAGAATACAAAAACCTGTATTTGGCGGGTAATGCAAGAGCCATCGGCGACTGGCTACTGGGCATCAACGCCACCCGTCTGTTCACCAAAAAGTTCGGCGGAAACAAGGCGGTCCTTTCCATCGGAAGGGTACAGACGCCTACTTTGGCCATGCTGGTGCAGCGCCAGAAAGAGATCGATGCCTTTACTACCGAAGAATACTGGGAACTGAAAACCAGATACCGCGACGTAATCTTCAATGCGGCGATCGACCGTTTAAAAACCCTGGAACGCGCGGAAAAAGGGTTGGAATACCTGAAGCAGAATCCTTTTGAGATCGTTTCTTTTGAAATCAAGGAAGGGAGAGAAAAGAACCCGAGACTCTTCGATTTAACGGCCCTTCAGGTGGAAGCCAACAGGAAATACGGTTATTCGGCAGAAAACACGCTCAACTACATCCAGAGCCTTTACGAAAAAAAACATGTGACCTATCCGAGGGTAGACACCACCTACCTTTCTGAAAGCCTGCATCCGAAAATAGACGGTATCCTCCGGAAGATGTATTTCTACCAGGAGCTGATTGCCCCGTTGCTGGAAGCCCCGATCCCAAAATCGAAGGCGGTTTTCGATGATGCGAAAGTCACTGATCACCATGCGATTATCCCGACGGAAGTTCCGCCATCGCAGAATTTAAGCCGCGAGGAAAAGCTGGTCTACGATCTGGTGGCCAAACGTTTTATTGCCGTGTTCTATCCGGAATGTAAGATTTCAAACACGCTGGTGGAAGGAAAAGTGGGGACCATTCCGTTTAAGACCAGCGGCCGGCAGGTTCTTGAGCCCGGCTGGAGAGCCGTCTATGCCAAGGAGCCGAAAGAAGAAACTGCCGACAAGGAAAAAGAAAAGGAAGAGGAACAGACGATTCCCGAATTTATCGTGGGCGAAACCGGACCTCATGATCCGATGATCCACCAGGGAAAAACGTCGCCGCCGAAACCGTATACCGAAGCCACCCTTCTGAGGGCGATGGAGACTGCCGGAAGACAGGTAGAAGACGAGGAGCTCCGCGAAATGCTGAAAAACAACGGCATCGGAAGGCCATCGACCCGCGCCAACATCATCGAAACCCTTTTCAAGCGGAAATACATCGAAAAGAAAAGGAAAAACCTGATCGCGACCCAAACCGGGATCCAGCTGATCGATACCATCGAAGACGAATTGCTGAAAAGCCCCGAACTCACCGGGGAATGGGAATCCAAGCTCCGGAAGATCGAAAGCGGGCAGTACGAAGCCAACCTGTTTAAGGAGGAACTCATTCAGATGGTGACGGAACTCACCAAAAAAGTGGTGGACGGAAAAGGAAAGGTCATTTCCCTGGAAGAAGAAAAAGTTGAGGTGGTTAAGGAAAAGAAAAAACGGGAGCCGGCTGTAAAAAAAGAGCTGGCCTCCTGGGAAGAAACCCAATGCCCGAAATGTAAAGCCCATCACTTACTGAAAGGAAAAACGGCGGTCGGCTGTTCGGATTTCAAAAACTGCGGCTTCAAAGTGTCTTTTGAAATCTTCGGCAAAAAGCTGTCGGACAAACAATTGATGGACCTGGTCGCGAAAGGGAAAACCTCAAAGCTGAAAGGCTTTATCTCGCATCCGGAAACCTTAACCGAAGGCGTGCTGTCCATGGATCAAAACTTTGCTGTCGTTCTCACTTAAATGCATTGCGAACCACTCCATATCTTACAAAAAATCTGTGAAATCAGAATGATCCGGGTAAGATTAAACAGGATTAAAAACTTCTGTTAATACAGGTAAATTTCCTATCTTTAATCTCAGCTAAAATTTTCACCGCATGAAAAAAATAATCGGATTGATCATCCTCTGTATCTGTACATTCAGCTTTGCACAAAACAATACTTTCGGGAAAAATCCCGCCGCCGGAAAAATCCTTCATTTAAAAGACGCCGATATTTATTACGAAATATACGGAAAAGGAGAACCGCTGTTCCTGCTTCACGGAAACGGAGGCAGCATCGACGCTTTTACTAAAGAAATTCCGGAACTCTCAAAACATTTCAGGATCATTGCGATGGATACAAGAGGGCAGGGAAAAAGTACGGACACTTCCAAAGAACCGCTGACTTACAGAAAGTTTGCCGACGATGTGAAACTCCTGGCTGATGAATTGAAATTAAAGAAAATCAACATTCTCGGATGGAGCGACGGCGGCAATACCGCGCTTGAATTTGCCATCAAGTATCCCGGCAGAACAAACAAAATCATCACCAGCGGGGCCAATGTTTTTCCTGCCGGCGTGGGAGAAAACGAAGTACAGTCGATGAAAAACGAAGTGGCCGGAAAGAAGGCACAGCAAAAACCGGAAAGTGAAATCCGTCTTCTTCAGCTGATGATCGACGAACCGAAGATTACAAAAGAGCAGCTCAACCGTATCAAAGCCAAAGTCCTGGTGGTAGCCGGGGAAAACGACCTGATCCTCCGTTCCCATACCGAATATATTGCCAAAGAAATCCCGGGATCAAAGTTGAAAATCTACAAAGGCGCTTCTCACGGTGTCCCGATTGAAAGGCCGGAAGAGCTCAGTACAGATGTTATTGAATTTATAAAGAAACCGTAGATAACAGACCGTTTTACTTTTCGTGTATTTCAGCCAGACAAGTTGTTGGAAAAGCGCAAAAGTCGTAAAATTTAGAACTACCAACTGCTTTTAAGGCGCGAAGAATTTGACGCTGTCAAATTTGTATGCCGTTAACTAACCTCTGAAATTTTTATTCTTCTCAAAATAAGGAGTCTTCAATTTTATCAAAGATAAAATCCCTGCGCCTTTTTACGCTAATCATTCAGAAAAATCTTTTGCGCTGTTGCGTATTCCAACCTTTATTTTTTCAGTCAAATACTTTCATGGTTTTTCCGATTGCACTACATTTGTCATAAACCGGAAATATGACTCCAGAAAAAAAGCAGCTGATCACGGATAGCTTCAACCGTTCGGAAACCTTAAAGTTTTACAAAGCCGAACTCCTTCAAGCGGAAACCGATTTCATCTCGATGAAAATCCCCAAAATGGACCTGATGACCCGGAAAGCCGGGATGTTCAACGGGGCCATGATCGCTTCTCTGGTGGACGTTTCTTCAGGCTATGCGGCGGTGAGTCATTATGAAGAAGACTGTTATGTCGTGACGGTCGAACTGAAAGTCAACTACCTCAGACCGGCCATCGGCGATGCACTGGTTTCAAAATCCTATGTGGTGAAAGGCGGTGCCAAAATCAGTGTCATCCGCACGGAAATTTACACGGTGGATGAAAACGGCGGATCCGAAAGCCACGTGGCAACCTCACTGGTCACGATGATGAAAATAAAATGATTGAATAGAGGGCTGGAAGAGGTAGGCTGGGTGCTGGAAGTTTCTGCTCTCAATATTATTATTCACGGTCTTCAGGCCCCAAAGGGGCGGCTTCAAACAGCATCGGGTGCAGCCCGATGACCAGTAAACACAATTTCAATATCCATCATATTTTCTTTACCAAATGCAACAATTTGCAAGCCCCAAAGGGGCGGCTTAAAAAAGCATCGGGTGCAGCCCGGTGGTTGAAGAGGTGATATCAATCGCCCCCAGATGTAGTACAATACCAACGAATATTAAATTTCACCAGGAAATGGAATGCATTTTGCATACCAACCTCCGATAAAATTAAAGAATGAATCTCATCATCCGCCTTCTGGTAACCGCCGTTGTAGCTTATTTACTAACCTGGATCTTACCGGGCGTGCATTTTACGGGATTCACCGGGGCCGTTATTTTTGCGGTAGTTCTCAGCTTGCTGAATTTATTTGTAAAGCCGGTCCTCAAAATTTTAGGGTTGCCGCTGACAATTATTACGTTAGGCTTATTTACTTTGGTCATCAATGCTGTCATCATTCTCATCGCCGACTATTTCATAGACAGTATGGAAGTAAACGGATTTTTGTGGGCCCTGATCTTTAGTATCCTGCTCTCCGTCGTCACCTCTCTGGCCAATTCGATATTTTCGGATGGCGATTAAAAAAAAATCAATCAATCAAAGGTATATCAACCTGGGCGGACTTCGGTCCGTTCTTTTTTTTGCCGGATCAGATCATCATTTTCAAAATTCAAGACCCGTCAGGTTTTATCTTTCGGTCTTATTTTCAGTGAGTTATTAAAGTGCAAAACTTCGGTTATTTAATCCGGTTGGGAAAGAAATTTTATTGACCGGATAACGGACAATTCAATTCAGGCTTGGAATGCTTATTTTTTGATGTTGACTATAAAACTTCCTGCTCCCGGCCTCCTTCATCCATTCTCCTGATAAATTAATCCGGTTTCCCGCTCTTCGTTTTATTTTAAATAATTAACTTTGGCCATCTTTGAAATGAATGAGGCCGGTTTCCTTACTACAGGCGACCGGTCATAAAAAATGAACATTACGATATGAAACTTAAGTACAGCCTGCTGGCTCTGGCAGCTCCGCTTTTAATGAATGCACAACAACTCATGACGCCTGAAATCCTGTGGACTTTGAAAAAAGTAGGGGTACAGGCCGTTTCTCCCGACCAGTCTTCCCTGATCTATAAAATAGGGCAGGTGGACCTTAAAACAGAAAAAACCAAAAACGAGAACTATTTTCTCAATGTCCTTAATCACCAGTCGACCCAAATAGATTTAGGTAAAAAAGCCCTGATCCAATGGGATAAAAACGGGATCTACGCGCAGGAAGGCGATAAAATTTTCCTTTCCAAAGACAGCGGCAAGACATGGGCAGAATTTTATACCATCGGGGAAGCTGACAACATCGTTATTGCTCCGGATGGTAAAAAGATAGCCTTCAGCAGACAGGTGCTGATGGAAAAGGTCATGGGAAAAGACAAATACGCCGATACCCCGAAAACCACCGCCCAGGTCTACACGGATCTGAATCACCGCCACTGGGATTACTTCAATGAAGGAAAATACAACCACGTTTTTGTAGTAGATGTTTCTGAAAAGGCAGAGGCTGCCAAAGACCTGCTGGAAGGAAAAATGTGGGATTCGCCGCAAAGGCCTTTCGGGGGCGCCGAAGATTTCATCTGGAGCCCGGATTCTTCACAGCTTTTATACGTGACCAAGCCGAAAAGCGGGAAAGAATATTCGACAAGCACCAATACCGATATTTTCGCTTATGACCTGGCTTCGGGAACGACAAAAAATTTAACGGAAACCAATAAAGGATACGATGTCAACCCGAAATTCAGCCCCGACGGAAAATCGCTGGTTTGGCAGAGCATGGCCAGAGACGGGTATGAAGCCGATAAAAACGATATCAAAATCATGGACTGGAAGTCCGGGAAAACCACAAACCTTACTTCCGGCTGGGACGACAGTGTTTCGGGAGATGTTTTCTGGAGCGGAGATTCAAAGACCATCTACTTCACGGCGGCTTTCAGAGGGACCAAACAGCTTTTTTCCTTAGATCCTAAAAATGCGAAGGTCCAGCAGATTACCAAAGGGAATTTTGATGTGAATGAAATTTTTGCCGATCAGAAAAATGCACTGGTGGTCGGAAGAACGGACATCAACCATGCGACCGATCTGTTCTCTGTAAATATCAAAAACGGGGAGATGAAGCAGATCACGGAGCCTAATAAAGAAGCTTACGCCAATCTTGCCGAAGGAAAATCCGAGCTGAAGATGGTAAAAACCACCGACGGTAAAGAAATGGGCGTATGGTTCCATTACCCGCCGAACTTCGATCCGGCTAAAAAATACCCGACGCTGGTGTATTGCCAGGGCGGTCCGCAATCGGCCCTGACCCAGTTTTTCAGTACCCGATGGAACTTTGCCTTAATGGCTGCCAACGGTTACATCGTTGTGGCCCCGAACAGGAGAGGAATGCCGGGCTGGGGAACAAAATGGAATGAGGAGATCTCCAGAGATTGGGGCGGACAGCCGATGCGGGATTATCTGGCGGCCACCGATTATGCCAAAACATTACCTTATGTAGACGGCGACCGGGTAGCGGCAGTAGGAGCGAGCTACGGAGGATACAGCGTATTCATGCTGGCGGGAATCCACCAGAACCGTTTCAAGACCTTCATCGCGCACGACGGCCTGTTTGATATGAAATCCTGGTACCTCACCACCGAGGAATTATGGTTCGCCAACTGGGACCTGGGTTCACCATGGGAAAAACCGTTGCCGAAAGCCTACACGGAATTCAATCCGAGCAATTTCGTAGACCAATGGAACAAACCGATCATGATCGTACAGGGCGGTATCGATTACCGGGTGCCGTACGAGCAGGGGCAGGAAGCATTCCAGGCCGCAAAGCTCCGCGGACTGAAATCCAAACTGGTCTACTTCCCGAATGAGAACCACTGGGTGCTTCATCCCCAGAACGGACTGGTATGGCAGAGAGAGTTTTTTGATTGGCTGAAAGAAACTTTGTAATTTACATCATTATTAAATTACAATATCAACAGGAGCGGGCTTTAGCCCGCTTTTTGTTTTATATTAATTGATTTACCCCTGAAATTATTACCGTATGCACGACCGTATTTCATCTTTCCCACCCATCATTGATAAGCATTCTAAAATTTTAATCCTGGGATCAATTCCCGGGGTGAAGTCCCTGGAAAAACAGCAGTATTACGGCCATCCGCAAAACAAATTCTGGAAAATTATGTTTGAATTGCTGAATGAAGATTTTACGGAAGACTATACGGAAAGAATTCAGATTTTAAAGAAACACCACATTGCGCTTTGGGATGTGATCGATTCCTGTGAACGGAAAGGCAGCCTGGATTCAGAAATAAAAAATGAGGAGGCCAACAGGATCGATGAGCTTCTGGAGAACCATCCGGACATCAAAGCCATTTTCTGCAACGGCGGAAAATCATACAAAAATCTACAGAAGATGTTGGGAAAGAATTATAAAATACCTGTATTTTTACTGCCTTCCACCAGCCCGCTGCACACAATTTCTTTCGAAAGGAAGCTGGAAGAATGGAAGAAGATAAAAATATTTTTATGAGAAAACTAATACCGCTGTTCTTAATTTTTACGTTCATCAATATTTTTTCCCAAGAATATCATTTCGACTATTTCATCAAGCAAAAAAATGTAAGAGTCAAGCCGGACCGTCAAGAGTGGATTACCGATGCATTCTATGATTCATCTACAAAATCTACATTGCTTCTTCATATCAGCAATAAAAAAGTCATTGGAACCATTTATCAGAAAGATAAAAATATGAGACATGTATTTAAGGTTTTCCAAAGAGGAGATCAACTGAATTTTACTTATAAATATTCCAATCAATTTGATGTTAATAAAAGAAATGAAGATTACAATAAAGCTAATGTCATAAAAATTGAAAAGATTGATTCTTTGAATTATAAAATTGTCGCCTTCAAAAATTCACATTTAAAGAAGAAACAGCTTTCCATGGTAGTGACTTTAGAACAATCTGACTCTGACTATATCAATCTGAGTGCAGATTATAACAGGACAGATGAAATGGGAGAGATGCTGAAAGAATTATTAAAACCGGATTTTAAATATATCGTGAAAAGAGAGCGGATCGAATATTCTTCTGGGTATCTGTTTGATAATTTTATAACGGATATTCAAAAAGTTGATTTAATTCTGAAAATCCCTGAAAAAATTATTTTTAAAGAATATAATTATTGGTCAGACTTTGAAGAATAAGAGCAAAACCCATGATTTTGCTCTTGATTTTCTTTGTATATGATAAAAATCCGATAATATTTGTTTAATGCCAGGTCAGATATTCATGTAATTTAATAGTCAATTTCCGGATCTGAATGTTGACAATAAAACTTCCCGCATCCAGCTTCCCTCTTCCAACTTACTAACGCTACATGTTATTTTTCAATCGCATAAACCTCCTCATACGGCTGGATCAGCACCCATCCGTTTCCGGAAAATTTCATCTGGAATTCTTCGCCGCTCCCTCTTCCCATCAGGCTTTTGAAAGAAACATTGGTTTTCAGTTCAGGGCTCAGGTTGCCGGACCAGGCTACGGTAGCATTCGGATCGGTGAATACCGGTGCGTCAGGAGTCACCAGTAACGTTAATGGGTCACCGTGGGTCGTGATGGCGATATGGCCGGTTCCGGATAATTTTACCTGGAAAAGTCCGCCCGACATTACACCGGCAATGCTTTTCAACATCGTAATATCGCTTTTAATGCTTTGCTCATGGGCCAGGACATCGTTTCCGTTCACACAAACGGCTTCGTTGTTCAGGTAAAGGATGCGTACTTTTTTACCTTCATCCGCAACATACAGTTTTCCGGTACCTTCTGCCTTCATCAGTTTGGTGCCTTCACCGCTGATGGCCTTTTTCAGTAAATTGCCGAGGCCTCCGGAAAGCATGCCCTGTCTTTCGAAACTGATATTTCCCACATAGCCCACCATACTTCCTGCTTTGGTCCATACCGACTGGCTGTTCAGGTTGATCTCGAGCAGCTGGGGTTTTTCCAATTCGAAATAATCCCTTTCCTGCGGATTTTCTTTGGTTTCGTTTACAAAAGCTTGAATTGAGTATTTGCTCATAAGGTATTGTTTTTTTTAATGGGTCTAAAAGTAGCTTTTTTAATTGTGAACATCCCCCATAAATCCACGGTTTCTTTCAGGATTTAAAATTAATTTAACATCCACATAAATAATACTTGACAAAGGGGTGCCTGATGTCGTATATTTGCAGTCCGAAAATTACACCTTGTAATTTCAGTAATTTTTAAACCGTAATTTAAAAAATGAAAACATCAGATTTTAATTTTGATCTTCCTGCAGAATTATTGGCAGAACACCCATCCGAACACAGAGACGAAGCGAGACTGATGGTTCTGGACAGAAAAACAGAAACCATCGAGCATAAGCTTTTTAAAGATGTGGTGGACTATTTTGATGAAGGAGATCTTTTTATCTTCAACAATACCAAAGTATTCCCGGCCCGTCTCTACGGAAACAAAGAGAAAACAGGCGCGAAAATCGAAGTTTTCCTTTTGAGGGAGCTGGATAAGGAAACCCGCGTATGGGACGTTCTGGTAGATCCTGCAAGAAAAATCAGAATCGGAAATAAATTATTCTTTACGGAAGACGAATCTCTGGTTGCTGAGGTAATCGACAATACGACTTCAAGAGGAAGAACCCTGAGATTTTTGTTCGACGGTTCTTACGAAGAATTCCGTTCTAAATTAAAAGAGCTGGGAGAAACCCCGCTTCCGAAATACATCAAGAGAGACGTTGAGCCGGAAGATGCTGAAAGATACCAGACGATCTATGCCAAAGTAGAAGGTGCCGTAGCTGCCCCTACTGCAGGTCTTCACTTTTCAAGACACCTGATGAAAAGACTGGAGATCAAAGGAATCGATTTTGCTGAAGTGACGCTTCACGTAGGTTTGGGAACATTCAACCCGATCGAAGTGGAAGACCTTTCCAAGCATAAGATGGAGTCTGAAGAGATCTTTATCGATGAGAAAAATGCCCGGATCATCAACAACGCTGTAGATTCGCACAGAAGAGTATGTGCCGTGGGAACGACCACGATGAGAACCCTGGAAACTTCCGTTTCTTCCAACAAGAAAATCTCTGCCTTCCACGGATGGACGAATAAGTTCATTTATCCGCCGCACGATTTCGGAGTGGCCAACTGTATGATTACCAACTTCCACACGCCAAAATCTACCCTGATTATGATGATTGCCGCGTTTGCAGGAAAAGAATTCATCATGCGTGCTTACGAAGAAGCCGTAAAAGAGAAATACAAATTTTACTCGTACGGAGATGCGATGTTAATTTTATAAAAACAAGTAAAAAGAGTTAGGTTAGAAGTAAAAAGTTACCTTTTAACCTGACTTTTTTCACTTATAAACCAGGAGATTTTATTTAAATTCAACCTGGCTCTTTTTACTTTTACCTTGGCTCTTTAATATTATGAAAGATATCCGGACTTTATCACTCGACCAGCTCAAAGAATACTTTGCTACTTTGGGCGAAAAGCCGTTCCGTGCGAAGCAGGTGTACGACTGGCTGTGGAGTAAGAATCTTCATTCGATTGACGAAATGACGAATCTTTCGAAAACCCTTCGGGAAAGAATTTCCGAGGAATATACCATCAATCCTGTTTCGGTGGACCTTCTGCAGAAAAGCACGGACGGAACCATCAAAAACGGAGTGAAGCTGCATGACGGCTTACTGGTGGAATCGGTGCTGATTCCTACGGAAACCCGGACAACCGCCTGTGTTTCCTCCCAGGTAGGATGCTCACTGAACTGCGAATTCTGCGCGACGGCAAGGCTCAAGAGAATGAGAAATCTTGAGGTGGCCGAGATCGTGGATCAGGTGGCACTGATCGACAGCCAGAGCAAAATGTACTTCGACCGGCCGCTTTCCAATATTGTTTTTATGGGAATGGGCGAGCCGATGATGAACTACAAAAATGTGGTGGAAGCCATCCGCAAAATTACCCAGCCGGAAGGTCTGGGAATGTCGGCAAGAAGAATTACCGTTTCTACTTCAGGGATCCCCAAAATGATCAAAATGCTGGCCGACGAAGAGCTGCGGGTAAAATTAGCTTTATCACTGCACTCAGCCATCGAGTCCAAGCGGAACGAAATTATGCCGTTTTCCGATAAATTTCCGTTAACGGACATTATGGAAGCCCTTCAGTACTGGTATAAAAAAACAGGTTCCGTTATTACTTTTGAATATTGTGTATGGAAAGGCATCAACGACGGCGATGAAGACATCAGAGCCCTGATTAAATACTGCAAACAGGTTCCTTCTAAAGTAAATTTAATCCAGTACAACCCGATCGGTGACGGGAAATACGACCAATGCAACAAGCAGGCGGAAGAAAACTACATCCGTCAGCTGGAAAATGCAGGAATCGTCTGTATGGTGAGAAAAAGCCGCGGCGGCGACATTGATGCGGCCTGTGGACAGCTTGCGAATAAAACAGCAGATTAAATTTTACTTAAAAAAATCAGAAATTTTTCTTAACGAATCCTTAAAACCTTAAATTTGTAGCTCAAATTTGAAGTGATGGTGGATTATTTTTTGGGTGAAGACGGTTTGGAGAGCGTTTATGCTTGGTCCATCCCGATCCTCGCTGCAATTATCTTGGCTGAAATGATTTACAGCCATGTTTCGGAAGCTAAGCTGTACAACGGAAAAGATGTGGCGACAAGTGTGTACCTTGCCCTGCTCAATTTCGGGCTGGACCTGGTGATGAAAGCTTTTGCCATGGGGGTAATGTTTTTCTTTTACAACATGAGGCTTTTCACCTGGGATTTTACCATCTGGTACTGGCTGCTCTGTTTCGTCATTACCGATTTTTCCTATTATGTCCTGCATTACGTAGACCATCATTCCAGGGCTTTCTGGGCGGTTCACATTACCCACCACAACTCAGAATATTTCAACCTGACCACCGGTTTCAGAAGTCCGGTTCTTCAGCCTTTATACCGGTATCTGTATTTTTCGCCGCTGGCATTTCTGGGCTTTGATCCGTGGCATATCATGGTCGTTTATGCGATCGGTCAGGTATACGGTACCTGGGTGCATACCCAGACGGTGAAAAGCATGGGCATTCTGGAATATATTCTGGTAACGCCTTCCCATCACCGGGTCCACCATGCCTGCAATATCAAATATCTGGACCGGAATATGGGCATGTGCCTCATTATCTGGGATAAACTATTCGGAACCTTTGAAAAAGAAGACCCGACGGTACCCGTAAAATACGGAATCTATCCTAAAATGCCGGATAATAGGCCGGACACCGTTCTTTTCTACGAGTGGCGTAAAATCTGGAAAGATATCAAGCAGCCCGGACTGAAATTCTCGGACCGTATGAATTACATCTTCAACTCCCCGGGATGGCGGCACGACGGAACCGGAAAGACCGTGAGGCAGTACCAGAAGGATTACCTCGAAAGAAAAAACAGGCAGCAGAAAGACAAGCAAAAGAAATCGGCTTAAATAGGATAAATTCAGAATAATGTCAACGTAACTTTATCCTGAGGCTCTCGATTGAGCAAGGGCTGTAAGTTTCTAAGCCTGGCAGTGTGTATAGCATTAAAGATCCGATAAATTTAATCTCATCAGATGATAGGCAGGAATAAATTTTGATGATTGCCTTCCCATTGATATTTAAATAAATATTTTTACCTGATGAAAAAGATATTCCTGGTATTTACCGTCACTGTTTCTGCGCTGTCATTCGCCCAGCGGTCCAGCCTGCTGAAAATAAAAAAATACAGGATCAGCGAACTGGATGAAAGAATTAAGGAAAGTTCCGGTTTGAGCCTGATGAACGGGAAGCTGTATACCTTCAACGACAGCGGTAATACACCGGAGCTTTTTGAGCTGGATAAAAAAACGGGAAAGATCATTCATACCCTTGAAATAAACGGGAAAAACAAAGACTGGGAAGCTCTGGCAAATGACGGAATCCATTTCTACATCGGCGACTTCGGAAACAACGGCGGAACCCGGAAAGACCTGGAAATTTATAAGGTGGCTCCGGAGGTTTCTTCAGGCGATTCCCTCCGGCTGATTTCATTTGAATATCCCGAACAGCAGGAATTCGTGCCAAGGTATTCCGAAACCGATTTCGATGCGGAAGCCATGGTATACCTGAACGGGAAAATTCATCTTTTTACCAAAGAATGGGGTGCCAGATCTACAACCCACTACCTCATCGATCCGGAAATACCCGGAAAGCAGGAGGCACAGAAAACGGAAACTTACAAAACCGGCTTTATGGTGACCGATGCTTCTTATTTTGATAAAAAACTATATCTGATCGGCTATACCAAAAAAACCGAAGTCTTTCTTGACGTTTTTGATGAAACCGGAGCCGGACTGTTTTTTAAAGAAAATCCACGCCGCTACTACCTGGGAAGCGCATTATCCATCGGGCAGATTGAAGGCGTGGCAGCGGATGCGGACGGCATTTATATCTCCGGCGAGAAGTTCCATTCTCCGCTGGGAGGAGGCAGGCAGAGCCTTTATTTTATTCCGAAAGATAAACTGGGGGAGTAAATCCCTTGAAATTGCCCGAAAAAAATTATCTTTGTGGGAATTAATAATTTATCTATCATCCGAAGATTGTGGCCAACACTGTAGAAGAAATCAAACGACCGATCAATGAGGAAATGAAACTTTTCGAGCAGAAGTTTTATGAATCCATGCAGAGTAAGGTACCTTTATTAGATAAAGTCACCCGTTTTATCGTTACCACAAAAGGGAAACAGATGCGTCCGATGTTTGTATTTCTCTGCGCCAAGCTGGTAGGGGAAGTAAATGAAAAAACCTACCGCGGGGCTTCGATGATCGAGCTGATCCATACCGCAACCCTGGTACACGATGATGTGGTGGATGAAAGTTTTAAGCGCCGTAATTTCTTTTCAATCAACGCTTTGTGGAAGAATAAGATTGCCGTGCTGGTAGGTGACTACCTGCTTTCAAAATCCGTATTGCTTTCTACCGACCATAAGGACTACGATTTGTTGGGCGTTATTTCAAGAACGATCCGCGAAATGTCCGAAGGCGAATTGCTTCAGCTGGAAAAAGCCAGGAAACTGGATATTACGGAAGACGTTTATTACGAAATCATCCGCCAGAAAACGGCTACCCTTATCGCTGCCTGTTGTGAAATCGGCGTTCTCTCCAATAACGCCGATGAAAATCTGGCTAAAAAAATGATGGACTTCGGAACCTATACCGGGATGGCATTCCAGATCAAAGACGATCTTTTCGACTACCTGACCTCCAACGTCATCGGAAAACCGGTAGGAATCGATATCAAGGAACAGAAAATGACGCTTCCCCTGATCCATACTTTAAAGAAAGCTGATGAAAAGGACCGGAAATATTACTTCAACACGATAAAACGCTACAATACCGATCAGAGGCGCGTTAAGGAACTGATTAATTTCGTGAAAAATTCCGGCGGACTGGATTATGCGATTACCGTAATGAAAGAGTTCCAGCAGAAAGCCAAAGACATTCTGAACGAATTTCCGGATTCCGAAGCTAAAAGATCACTGCACATCATGCTCGATTACGTGATCGAAAGAAAATTCTGATTTAAATTAACGTGAATTTAGCCTTTAAATTTAATTTCCAGTCGTTTATTTGAATGGGAGATTGAAATGCCGTTTGGTGAACCAGGAATTTAAACAAATTTCTATTGATCAGTAAAAAGGTTTAGTTTAGTCTGGTCTACAAAAGAAACTTCCGGCTTCCCTCTTCCAGCCTGTTAATCCGGTTTCTGCTTCGAATTGACGTTAAATAATTTTCAGGGTTACAATGATAACGGCTGCAACTATGCAAAATAAAGCGATTAAAAATAAATAATCCGCAATGGTTTCGAACCGCTTTGCCCGTTCTTCATGTTCCGTACGGATGGCCAGGAATGAGAAGAAACAGCTGAAGGCAAAAAACAGGCAGGCTACTCCGGCAAATTCGTCCAAATATGTACTGCGGCTTATTCTCGAGATCTTTAATGAGGTAATAATCACCAGCGAAAATCCCAGAAGATTGCTTGAAGCATTAAGAATATGGGTCGATTTTTTCTCCATTGCTTACAAATTTATCCCAAGATAGACACATTTTTTTTTATTATCAAATTTTTAAAAAAGATTATTGAAAATTAAAATTAATTTAAAAAGTGTATATTAGCAAAATACTTCAACATTAAAAATATTTAACATCGGGCTATGCAGACAACCTATATTGAAACCCAGCAGATTTCCTTTCAAGATTTTAAAAATCAGATACTTGAAGATTATAAGTTAGGAAGGGTTTCCCGTGAGATGTCCTATTTGGGAAGAAGAGAAGTCCTTACAGGAAAAGCTAAATTCGGTATTTTTGGGGATGGCAAAGAGCTCCCTCAGCTGGCGATGGCTAAAGTTTTTAAGAACGGGGATTTCCGTTCGGGATACTACCGCGACCAGACTTTTGCCCTGGCAGTGGATGCCCTTACCGTAGAAAGTTTTTTTGCACAGCTTTATGCCGATACCAGCGTTGAAAGAGAGCCTGCCTCTGCAGGAAGACAGATGAACGGCCACTTCGCGACAAGAAGCCTTAATGAAGACGGAAGCTGGAAAGATTTAACCGCACAAAAAAATATTTCTTCTGATATTTCCCCTACGGCCGGGCAGATGCCGAGATTACTCGGGCTGGCCCAGGCTTCCAAAATATACAAATCCGTAACCTTCGAAGGATCCGAAAAGTTTTCCAAAGGGGGGAACGAAATTGCCTTCGGGACCATCGGGGATGCGTCTACCGCAGAAGGCCATTTCTGGGAAACACTGAATGCGGCGTGTGCCCTTCAGGTTCCGATGATCGTTTCTATCTGGGACGATGGCTACGGAATTTCGGTTCCTACCATGAAACAGCGGGCCAAAGCCGATATCGCCGAAATGCTGAGCGGCTTCCAGAGAAAAGAGGGTGAATTCCAGGGATGTGAAATTATCCAGGTAAAAGCATGGGATTATCCTGCGTTACTGGATGCTTATGCAAGAGCCGAGCAGTTCGCCAGAGTAGAAAGCATTCCGGTGGTGGTGCATGTTATTGAAGTGACCCAGCCTCAGGGCCACTCGACCTCAGGATCTCACGAAAGATATAAAAATGAAGAACGTCTGGCCTGGGAATCCCAGTTCGACGGACTCGTAAAATTCAGGGAATGGATACTGAATTACTCCATTGAAATCGATGGTAAAGAAGAAGTGCTGGCTACGGCCGAAGAGCTCGACGCCATCGATGACGAGGCAAAAAAGAAAGTAAAGGCAGGCCAGAAAACGGCTTGGGAAAACTATCAGAAAACCATTACGGATCTTGTACAGGCTGTATTGCCGCTGGTTGAAAACCTTAAAGGTCAGAACGCTGAAATCGAAGGTTATATCGGGCAGTTCAACAAACTGGTTTCCAAAGCCAAGAAGGATGTTTTCCAGTTGGTAAGAAAAGCTTTACTGGCCACCAGAGGATCAGATTCTCAGGAAAGGAACCGGCTGATGCAGAAATACCAGCAAATCTTTGAAGTGGAAAAAGACAATTACTCGTCGCATTTATATTCGCAATCCCAGTGGAAGGCAGAGCATGTAAAAGAGATCAGGCCGGTTTATTCCGACAGTTCCGAAGAAGTGGACGGCAGGGTAGTGGTAAGAAACAATTTTGATAAAATTTTTGAAAAATATCCTGAAACTTTAGTGTTTGGTGAAGATGCCGGAAACATCGGTGACGTTAACCAGGGACTTGAAGGCATGCAGGAAAAATACGGCGATATCCGGATAGCCGACACGGGAATCCGTGAAGCAACCATTCTGGGACAGGGGATCGGGATGGCCATGAGAGGGCTGCGTCCGATTGCTGAAATCCAGTATCTGGATTACATCCTGTACTGCCTTCAGGGGATGAGTGATGATCTGGCTACCGTACAGTACAGAACCAAAGGCGGACAGAAAGCACCGGTGATCATCAGGACCAGAGGGCACCGTCTGGAAGGCGTATGGCATTCCGGTTCTCCGATGGCGGGAATTCTGAACCTGTCTAAAGGCATCCTGGTTTTGGTTCCTAGAAACCTTACCAAAGCGGCAGGATTCTACAACACCATGCTCCGGAGCGACGATCCGGCAGTAATTGTGGAATGCCTGAACGGATACCGACTGAAAGAAAAACAACCGGATAACTTAGGGGAATTTACGGTTCCTGTAGGGAAAATAGAAGTAACGAAAGAAGGAAGCGATGTTACCCTGGTAACTTATGGCTCCACCTGGAGAATTGTGATGGAAGCGGCGGAAGCCCTTGAGAAAATCGGTATTTCGGCAGAAGTGATCGATGTTCAGTCGCTGATTCCTTTCGATTTAACACATGAAATCGCTGCAAGCGTGAAGAAAACCAACCGTTTGGTAGTGATCGACGAAGATGTGGAAGGCGGAACGTCAGCCTTTATTTTACAGCAGATCTTAGAAAAGCAAAAAGCATTCAGATACCTGGATTCCGATCCGCTGACGATTGCGGCAAACGATCACCGGCCGGCCTACGCCAGCGACGGAGATTATTTCAGCAAGCCGTCCGCAGACGATATGGTAGAGAAAATCTATGCAATGTTCAACGAAACCAATCCTCAGAAATATCCGGCGATATTTTAATTGGATTTGAGATAAATCTGAAACCGCTTTCTTTTTGGGAAGCGGTTTTTTTAGCGGTTAATCTTTTTCTATCGGGTTATTCGTTCTTCTGAGACGTTTTGCCAGCTCTTCACTGATGTTTCTGTTTTTATTCAATTCATTATAATCAAAATGCCCGACATAGCCATCTTTTAACTGAACGCCAAGCGTTCCTGCTTTTGGATTGGCATGAATACTTTCGACATCTTCTCCGGAATTAAATATGGAATTTTTTAATAAATTTTTATAAGCACCGTCAGTTATCTTTTTAAGGCCTTTCGGCAGCAGCTGAAAGATTGAATTTATTTTTTTGACCTGAATAAGATGAAATATATGGTTGTTTTCCATATCTTTTAATTTTATGATCATGCCAGGAAGACCGGAAAATTTATAGGGTCCGTCACTGAAAGGATAATCTTTGGTAAACCAGGCTTCCCAGGTTCTTCCTTTATAAAATGTGGTTGCTTTTTGGCAGTTGATATTTTCAATCTTTAGAAATTCATTTTCAATCGTCCATTCAGGAAATTTGTTTTCAGGAATTACCAGATTTATACTTTTGAATTTATCATAAAAATTGATTGTTTTTTCCGGATAATTTTTCTCAACGATATAATTTAAGTTTCTGTCATATTTTTTAAACCGGATAAAAGCATTAAAGTTTTTATCGATAACATACGCTGAGTCCCTTTCAAATTTCGTTGCATTATAAAAGTAAGATTTTTTGCCATCTGTATCAAGGTTCATATAATCGGTAATTAATGAATCTTTTACACGAATGTCCGGTTTCATTTTATATTCGTAAACAAATCGATAGCTCTGTGCTGAGAAACAGTTGATCAGCAGTAAAAATAAAATCTTATACATATTAAAGATTTAAACCTTACTGTTACGTAAAAACAGTAAGGCTTATTAATTATTAGTAGTGTTATTACTTAGGCTGATTATCTAAATTTTTTGTACAAGCATAATAGCACCCTTCATACGTCATATAACCTAGAAATGTCGATCCCTGTTCAGTTGAACAGTAATAAGCTTGTGCTTCCTCTGCGCCATTTCCTATGCCTGTAGATACAGAAGCAGTCTTTCCACCGTGTAGATTTTTTAATTGTATTCTAGAAAGTTTTTTTAGATTTTTCATTTTTAATTGTTTTTTTTGTTAATATTTAGTTTTGCCATACAAGCCCTGACTTGAGTTTTTTATTATTTTATTAGTGCACAATAAATAATAAGTATTTAATGAAATATTTCATCATTTATATTCAAATATATCAAACACCTTTGAGATATATTGAAATTTTTTATGAAAATTCTATGAAAAAAATATGCAGATAATTTTCTTAAAAGAAGTACATTTGCTCTACTACAATTTTACAAGTGATGGCTACAAAAACTAAATTACAGGAAACACGTATTAAAAAAGGATTTTCTTAGGAACAAATTGCTAATATGCTTGGAATGACACAATCTAACTATAGTCGAAAAGAAAATGGTAGTTCAAAAATTTCCAAAATGGAATGGGAAAGATTATCTAAAACCTTAGAAGTGCCTGTTGAGGATATTTTTGAAGGCGAAGAAAATCATATATTTATTTTTCAGGATAACTCAACAGGAAACTATAGTGGTACTAATAATATATATTCGATTCCTCAACATATTGAACAATTATTAGATACTCAGAGAAAATATATTGAGAAATTAGAAAAAGAAATTGAAGATTTAAAATTTCAAAAATAAAAGACTATCAAAAAATAGCCTTTTCTATGTTTCTCCCTTCCAGAATCATCTTACAATCCTTTACTTTCTCAGGGTCATACACATGATACTTCATTTCCCACTCTTCCAGCAGGTACAGGATCGGCAGCAGGGCCAGCCCTTTTTCGGTCAGCGAATATTCCACCCTTGGCGGGAGTTCCT